>Ga0255767_1000255_pt1 | contig 46873 bp, 48 predicted proteins | sample 071ome_24_FD_179967 | JGI IMG/M metagenome (GOLD analysis project Ga0255767, IMG submission 179967) | Coastal salt marsh microbial communities from the Groves Creek Marsh, Skidaway Island, Georgia - 071402CT metaG (version 2) | ecosystem: Environmental > Aquatic > Marine > Intertidal zone > Salt...
AGCCTTCTTGGCAGCGGCCTTCTTCTTGGCCGGTGCCTTCTTGGCAGCCTTCTTCGGAGCAGCCTTCTTGGCAGCGGCCTTCTTCTTGGCCGGTGCCTTCTTGGCAGCCTTCTTCGGAGCAGCCTTCTTGGCAGCGGCCTTCTTCTTGGCCGGTGCCTTCTTGGCAGCCTTCTTCGGAGCAGCCTTCTTGGCAGCGGCCTTCTTCTTGGCCGGTGCCTTCTTGGCAGCCTTCTTCGGAGCAGCCTTCTTGGCAGCGGCCTTCTTCTTGGCCGGTGCCTTCTTGGCAGCCTTCTTCGGAGCAGCCTTCCTGGCAGCCATCAGAGGGTCACTTACCGTTGAGGTTGGCCTTCAGCGTCGAGGAGGCGCTGAACTTCATCGCCGTCGAAGCGGCGATCTGGACGGGAGCTCCGGTGCGCGGGTTGCGACCGGTACGGGCTGCGCGCTGCGAAGTGCTGAACGAACCGAAGCCCGGCCACGAAACCTTGGCGCCACCCTTGGTGTTGGCGACAACGGTGTCGAAGAAGGCGCCGATCGTGCGCTCGGCGTCGGCCTTCGAGACGTTCGCCGCGCTAGCGACTGCGTCGATGAGTTCTGACTTGGTCATGAAGATCCTTTTCCTGTGCTCGGCGGGGCGCCGGATTGCGACCCGGTCAACACATCGAGACCCGGTCGCGACGCCCCCGGACGATCGTCCGCGCACGCCATCGACAACGCCTCATTGCGGTGACAACTCCATACAAGGACTCCAAATGACATCGGTGCAACTACCAAACTGCTTGCATCTGCAAGTGAATCTCGGTTCCATCCTTGTGTCACAACGGATCGGGGCGCCCGAAGCGGCCAGCCGTCGCGGAGGCATCCACCACCGACGAACCGAACACGACTACACATCTCCTCCGTTGACGTCCGACGACTCACCCCGCTCCGCTCAACCGTGACCGCGACCAGACGTCGCCGGTCAGCCGAATCCCCGCTGGGGAACGGAGGTCACCAATGACCGATCTCGACCGTCGGAGCACGTCACTCGACGACATCCCAGCCCAGGGAGGTCGCCCACCCGCCGAACACCGCGTGGTCCTCGACACCTCCGTGCTCGTCGCCGACCCCACCTGCCTCACAACTCTCGGCGCGGTCGACATCGTCATCCCGTTGACCGTGATCGAGGAGCTCGACGGCTTGAAGACCCGCCCCGACGAGGTCGGGCGCTCAGCCCGGGTCGCCCTTCGAACGATCGAGGAGGTGCGGCTCCGCCATGGGGGATCGCTCGCCGATGCCGTTCCCATGGGCGACGGCTCACTGCAGATCGAGGTGAACGGGATCCAGCGCCACCTGCTGATCGAGCACGGTCTCGATCCGGAGAAGCCCGACAACCGGATCATCGGCGCTGCCCTCGGCCAACGCGGGATCGGTCCGACGGTGATGGTGTCCAACGATGCCGCGCTTCGGATCAAGGCCGCGCACCTCGGGGTCGATGCCCGCGAGCACCGGCCGTCGCGCGTCGCCCGGGAGATCCAGCCGATGGGTTGGAGGGTGATCGATGTCGAGCACACGACCGTCGACGACCTCTATGGGGACGGCTCGGTCGACGTGTCGGAGATCACCGCCCTCGCCGAGGGCCTGGTCGATCCGACCCCGGTCGGAGGAACCGAGGAGCCGCGGCTGCGCGAGAACGAGTTCGTGGTCCTGCGCGCCGGATCGCAGTCCGCACTCGCCCGACGACGTGGGGACGAGCTCCATCTACTCCCACCCGCGGCGCCGGAACCCTGGGGTCTGCACCCGCGGTCGAAGGAGCAGCGATTCGCCCTCGAGCTTCTGCTCGATCCCGAGGTGAGCGTTGTCGCCCTCGACGGGCGCGCGGGAACCGGCAAGACGATCCTCGCGATCGCCGCCGCGCTCGAACAGGTCATCGAGGAACAGCGTTACGAGCGCGTCGCCGTCTACCGGCCACTCGTTCCGGTCGGCCGCGCCGACGTTGGCTTCCTGCCCGGCGGGCTTGACGAGAAGCTCGACCCATGGATGTCGGCCATCCACGACGCCGTGGTCGCGCTCACCGACCGTCGGAGCAGCAGCGACGCTCGTCGGATGGTCGAGGAGTTCACCGAGCGCGGGAAACTCTCCCTCGAATCCGTCACCTTCCTCCGTGGTCGCTCACTCCAGCGCCAGATGGTGGTGATCGATGAGGCGCAGAACCTCGAGCCCGCGACGCTTCGAACCATCCTCACGCGGGTCGGCGAAGGCACCAAGGTGGTGTTCACCGGTGACACCAGCCAGATCGACGCCCCTTATCTGGGTGAGTCGAACAACGCCCTCTCGGTCCTCACGAGCGCGTTCGCCGGTCAGCCGTGCTTCGGCCACATCACGCTGCAGTCCTGCGAGCGGAGTGGTGTCGCGAGCCTCGCCGCCGAGTTGCTCTGAGTCGTCACCGACCGCTTCCCCTGAGCCGTCTCTGAGTGATTTTCCGGGGTTGGGGAATAGGCATCGACCATTTAGTGTTAAATGGGCTATGTCGGCAGTCGAAACCCTCGAAATCCGTTCCAACGACGATCTCCCCCGTGGAGTGGACTGGCGCGAGTACGCCATGTGCAAAGGGCGACTGGAACTGTTCTTCGCCAAGAAGGCCGAGCGTCCCCAGGCGCGAGCGCGCCGGGAAGCGCGAGCCAACCTGCTCTGCAGCGCCTGCCCGGTCAGGATCCCCTGTCGGGAGTTCGCTCGTGAGAACCACGAGTACGGCTACTGGGGCGGCGAGAACGAGGAGGACCGCCACCTCCTCGGCTACACGGTTGCCGCGCCCATCGGCATCCGCGCCCGCAACGCCTGAGTCCCCCCAGTCCGCCGGCGGCCCCCTCCCCCCGGATGGCCGCCGGCGGACTGGGGACGGCGACACCCCGCGCCTAGGTTGTCCGCAATGACCAACTCCCCCGGGCGCCGCCGATGCACCGTCATCGACCTCGAGACGACCGGTCTCGACGCTCGGTCCGATCACATCATCCAGATTGCGGCGGTCTCGATCGACCTCACCGACTCGGACGGTGTCGTGACCGGCTCCCTCGAGGACGAATGGTCCACCCTCGTGCGACCGTCGCGCCCCTGGCGTCCGATCGGGGCCCGTGAGATCCACGGCATCGGACGTCGGCGACTCGTTCGGGGCGCGTCCCTCACCCGAGCCCTCGCCGAACTCGACCGACGGCTCCGCGGCCGCGTGGCCGTCGCGCACAACCTCGCGTTCGACTGGGGCTTCATCGAACAGGCCCATCAACTCCTCCGACTGGCCGCACCCGACCCCGCGCGGGCCTGCACCCTGAACATCTCGCGCAGCCTCGATCCGTCACGCCAGCGCCAACACCGGCTCGCCGACCTCTGCGAGCGATACGGCGTCGTTCTGTCCAATGCCCACGACGCGCTCGCCGACGCCCGTGCCACAGCGATGGTGCTCCCAGCGCTCATCACCGAGGCCGGGGGCCTCGGTGCGCTACCCGAGGAGACGCTTCAGGTCTCGCCGTAGACGGCGAGCAACCGGCGCGCCGCCTCACGTCCCACCGAACGCATCGACTCGGGCCCGACCACCTCCACCTGGTCACCCAGACGAAGCAGTAGACGCGCCAGCCAGGCCTCACCGGTCACCGCCAGCCGAGCGGAGATCCAGCCATCGCCATCGGGTTCGGAGACCTCATCGACCGGGTAGCGCTCCACCACCCAGCGGCCCGCAGGCCCCAGTCGGAGGTCAACGCGAGCGATGTCGGCATCGGCGAACCAGGTGTTCGGGACGTCGATGCCCTCGGGCGGAACATGCCCAGAGGCCCCGCCGACCTCCATCGACTCGATGCGGTCGACCCGGAACGCCCGCACCTCATCACTCAGCGAGTCGTGGGCCATGACATACCAGTTGCCGTGGTCCTGGAAGGTCAGGAACGGCGAGAGCACCCGCTCGGTCGCCTCATCACGGGTGCGCGAGCGGTACACCACCGCGACCTCGAGGCCCTCCCGGGCAGCCTCGGCGAGTCGGGTCACCTCGGAGGGATTCGGGCTGACCACCAGCACCCCGGTGTCGTCCTCACCCAAACCGACAGCCAGCTTCCGCAGCCCGCGATTCAGCGCGCCGTCAGGGTCCGCCCCCGGGAGCTGCATCGCGGCCCGGCCGGCGGCGAGGAGCTCGAAGGCCTCCTCCTCGGTCAGCCGGAGCGGCCGCAGGAACAGCCGGGGCACCCCGACCACGATCGTGCCGTCGTCGTCGATGAAGAGGTCGATCAACTCGTCGACATAGGGGGGAAGCCCACACATCGAGGCGAGTTCGAGATCGCGGACGAGGTCGGATTCGGAGATGTCGAACCTCTGCGCGGTCTCAGCGACCGAGGCCGCCCCACGCTCCATCAGCCAGGGCAGCACGACAAGGAGCCGACGCAGCCGCTTCTCGGCCGAACGCGCCGCTCGCCCACCGCTCACGAGGCCACCGCCCGCAGCCGTCGCACGACCTCGTCGCGCACATCATCGGGTTCGAGCACCACCGCGTGCTCGAGAAATCCGAGCACCCAGGACACCAGGGCGTCGAGGTTGGCGAAGGGAACCGCCACCTCAACAGAACCGTCCTCGTTCCGCGCGAGCACCCGGTCGTGCCCCAGCTCTCGGACCGCTGAGAAGGCGCGCTGACGTCCGATCGACACCCGCGCCGACCGGACGCTGTGCTGGTCGGCGCCGAGCATCATCGGATCGGCCGGAAGGGCCGAACGGATGTCGAAGTCGGAGGGGACGACGACCGCGTCGTCGAGCACCGTCACCCGCCCCTCGCCGATCCGGTCCACCCGGAAGGTACGGCGATCACCGCGGGACCGATCGTGGCCGACCAGGTACCAGAACCCGTCTCGGAGCAGGATCCCCCATGGCTCCACCACCCGGTCGACCCCCGCGTAGGAGAACGACACCGCTCGACGGTCACCCAGCGCGCCACGGAGGACGGGCAACACCTCGGCAGTCGGGACGCTCATGGCGACGAAGACCTGCCCGTCGTCCGGCCCACCACCGAGCTTCCACATCGCCTCACGACCGGTCTCAGAACCCGGGCGCGTCGCCGCGAGCGCCAGCTGAAGGGCGCGCAGCTCCTCCTCGTCGAGACCGAGATCAGGGATCTCCATCTCGTTGCGGACCACCCAGTAACCCATCTGTCCGGCGCGATCACCGGTCAAGGTCTCCGACGAGATCTCGATGCCGATGTCGCGCAACGCCGCCTTGTCGCGTTCGAAGGAGGCCCGCCGGGCGTCGTGACCGTCGGGATACTGGCCACCCAGTTCGGCGGCGATGACGTCGAGGGTGAGCGGCTCGCGCGTCTCGAGCAGCAACGCCAACAGATTGGTGAGGCGTTCGACGCGATCGGCCATCAGCGTCGGTACTCGTAGAACCCTCGGCCAGCCTTGCGGCCGAGCAGACCGGCGTCGACCATGCGCGACAGCAGCGGCGGAGGGGCGTACAGGGGCTCCTTGAACTCCTCGTAGAGACTCTCAGCGACCGCGAGGGTCGTGTCGAGACCGATCAGGTCGGTGAGCCGGAGCGGGCCCATCGGGTGGCTGCAACCCTCGACCATGCCGACGTCGATGTCGTCGCGGGAGGCGAACCCGGACTCCATCATGCGGATCGCCGAGAGCAGATACGGGATGAGCAGGGCGTTGACCACGAAACCGGCTCGATCCTGCGAGCGGATCACCCGCTTGTCGAGCGACTCCGTCGCGAAGGCCTCGGCCCTCGCGGTGGTCTCCGGGCCGGTCATGAGGCTGGTGACGATCTCGACGAGCCGAAGGACCGGGACCGGGTTGAAGAAGTGCACGCCGATGACCTGCTCGGGACGCGCGGTGACGGTGCCGAGCTTCATGATCGGGATCGACGAGGTGTTGCTCGCCAGGATCGCTGAGTCGTCGACCAGCACCCGGTCGAGCTCGCGGAAGATTTCGACCTTCATGGCCTCGTCCTCAACGACGGCCTCGACCACCATCTGACGGTCCGCCAGGTCGTCGATCGCGGTGGTGAACGAGAGGCGCGCGAGCGCCTCGTCGCGCTCCGGCTCAGTGAGCTTGCCGGCGGTGACACCACGGTCGAGCGAGGTGACGAGGCGCTGACGACCGGCCTCGGCCGCTGCGGCATCGACCTCGCGGACCATGACGTCGAGGCCGGCGCGCGCGCACACCTCGGCGATACCCGACCCCATGAGCCCGCAACCGATGACTCCGACCCGCTCGATTCCCATGTGTTCCTCCGTGTCCCGACCGCGACACCCGCTGATCTACCCGACCATTGTGGCCCATGGGACCGCCGCACTGACATCGTCAGGGCGACCGAAGAGCAAGCGTCAGCGCGATTTCCTCCGAGATCGGGGGCGGAGGCCAGACTTGTTCGATGCCGACCTCCTCGGACCCGACCACTCCGGTCCACGGGGTGCGCCGCGTCTGGACCGGGGAACCGCATCCGCTCGGAGCCCGCCACGACGGGACCGGCACCAACTTCGCGATCTTCTCCGGTGTCGCCGACGGTGTCGAGCTCTGCCTCTTCGACGGCCCCGACCGGGAGGAGAACCGGATCGCGCTCACCGAGGTCGACGGACACATCTGGCACGCCTACCTCCCCGGGGTCGGACCCGGGCAGCGCTACGGATACCGGGTGCACGGACCGTGGGATCCCAACTCTGGGAAACGGTGCAACGCGTCGAAACTCCTCCTCGACCCCTACGCCCGCTCCGTCGAGGGGACCGTCGACTGGGACCCCGCCTGTTTCGGCCACGACCTCGACGACCCCGACCGTCCCGACACGCACGACAGCGCCGCCCACGTACCCCTCGGTGTCGTCACCAGCGACACGTTCGACTGGGGTGACGACCGGCCGCCACGCGTGCCCATGCACCGCAGCGTCATCTACGAGACCCACGTCCGAGGCATGACCCTGCGTCACCCGGCGGTGCCCGAGCACCTGCGCGGCACCTACGGCGGTATCGCCCATCCCGCGGTCATCGAGCACCTCGTGGCACTCGGCATCACCGCGGTGGAGTTGATGCCCGTGCACCAGTTCGTGCACGACCATCACCTCACGGAGCGGGGGTTGCGCAACTACTGGGGCTACAACACCCTCGCCTACCTCAGCCCACACGCCGCCTACGCCGCCGGGGGGGAGGCGCCCGGCGACGCCTTCCGATCGATGGTCGCAGCCCTGCACTCAGCCGGGATCGAGGTGATCCTCGACGTCGTCTACAACCACACCGCCGAGGGCAACCACCTCGGACCGACGTTCTCGTTCCGCGGGCTCGACAACGAGGCCTACTACCGGCTCGTCGACGACGACCCCCGGCACTACCTCGACTTCACCGGCTGCGGGAACACGCTCAACATGCGCCACCCCCACGTCCTGCAACTCATCATGGACAGCCTCCGCCACTGGGTGACCGAGATGCACGTCGACGGATTTCGCTTCGACCTCGCCTCCGCGCTGGCGCGCGAACTCTACGAGGTGGACCGCCTCTCCACCTTCCTCGACATCGTCCACCAGGACCCGGTGCTCTCCCAGGTGAAGCTGATCGCCGAACCCTGGGACGTCGGCGAGGGCGGATACCAGGTCGGCGGGTTCCCACCGAAGTGGTCGGAGTGGAACGCTGACTACCGCGACACCATGCGGGACTTCTGGCGGGGCGAGCACGCCCGACTCGCCGACTTCGGGCAGAGGTTCACCGGATCATCCGACCTCTACATGGCCGACACCCGCCGCCCATCGGCCTCGATCAACTTCATCACCTGCCACGACGGGTTCACCCTGGTCGACCTGGTCTCCCACGATCGCAAACACAACGAGGCCAACGGCGAGGAGTCGCGCGACGGCGAGAACCACAACCGCTCCTGGAACCACGGACACGAGGGACCCACCGACGACGCCGCGATCACGGCGCTCCGCGACCGCCAACGGCGGAACATGATGGCGACGCTGCTGCTCTCGCAGGGCGTGCCGATGATCCTCGGTGGGGACGAGATCGGTCGAACCCAGGGCGGCAACAACAACACCTACTGCCAGGACAACGAGACCTCCTGGTTCGACTGGTCCGATATCGACCGGACCTTCCTCGAGTGGTGCCGACGACTCATCGCCCTCCGCGAGGCGCACCCGGTCTTCCGCCGTCGACGTTGGTTCAAGGGTCAACGGATCCGGGGGGTCGATGACATGGCCTGGTTCCGACCCGACGGTGACGAGATGGGCGAGAACGACTGGGAGCAGGGGTTCGCCCAGTCGGTGGCGGTCTTCATGAACGGCAGCACCCTTCGCGCACCCGATCGCTACGGCGAACCGGTCTTCGACGACTCGTTCCTCGTCGTGCTGTCGGCCAGCGACACCGATATCGACTGGACACTGCCGGCCGAGGGCTGGGGGAACCGCTGGATCGTCACCCTCGACAGCGCCGATCCCGACGTCGACGAGGAGAACGACCGGGTCCTCTCAGCCGGGGCGACCCTCCGGGTCCCCTCGCGGTCGCTGCTCGTGCTGCGATCCCTCGACCCTCAGCGCCGGTGAGCGCGGTACCAGGCGATGCCGGCCGCGGTCGCGGGATCGGCGACCGACGCCGACGCGTCGGCGATCGCCGTCTCGAGTGAACCCGCGAGTTCCTTGCCGAGCTCCACTCCCCACTGATCGAAGGAGGGGACACCCCAGACGGCGCCCTGGAAGACGACGATCCACTCGTAGAGGGCGACCAGTTGACCGAGGACCGAGGGCGTGAGGCGCTCGGCGAGGATGAGCGTGCTCGGACGCCCCCCGGCGAAGCGGTGATGCGGCTCCTCGGCCCCGGGTCGACCGAGCGCGAGGGCCTCCACCTGCGCGAACAGGTTGGCCATCAGGAGGTCGTGCTGCTCGAGGAGGTCATGCTCGGGGCGGGCGAACCCGATCACATCGACCGGCACGATGTCGGTCCCCTGATGCAACAACTGGAAGAAGGCATGCTGCCCGTTGGTCCCCGGTTCGCCCCACACGATCGGTCCGGTCGGAGCGTCCACCGGTGTCCCGTCGACTCGCACCGACTTGCCGTTCGACTCCATGTCGAGTTGCTGGAGGTAGGCGGGGAACCGGTCGAGCAGCGCCGCGTAGGGCAGGACCGCCTTCGTCGGACGGTCGAGGAGGTTCCGGTGCATCACGCCGATGAGGGCCATCAACAGGGCGGCGTTCTCACGTGGAGGACCCGCCGAGATGTGCTCGTCGATGCGGCGTCCGCCGGCGAGGAACTCACCGAAGGCGTCAGGACCGACCGCGAGCATGAGCGAGAAACCGACCGCTGACCACACCGAGTAGCGGCCGCCGACCCAGTCCCAGAATTCGAGCACCCGTTCGGCGGGGATACCGAAATCGGCCGCCCGGTCGAGTGCCGTGGACACGGCGACGAAGTGGTTGCCGACCGCCTCCTCACCGAGGGCGTCAGCGAGCCAGGCACGGGCGGTGTGGGCGTTGGCGAGGGTCTCGACCGTGGTGAAGGTCTTCGAGACCACCACGAACAGCGTCGACTCCGGTCGACACCGCGACAGGACCCCGGAGATGTCCGCACCGTCGACATTGGACACGAAATGGGATGTCAGCCCAGGACGCGCGAACGGAGCGAGAGCGCGGGTCGCCATGGCCGGCCCGAGATCCGACCCCCCGATACCGATGTTCACGACGTCGGTGATGGAGCCGCCCTCCAGGATCTCGTCGTGGAGGATCGCCATGCGGTCGAGCACATCGTGCACCTCGGGGACCACGTCGCGACCGTCGACGGGCATCACCACCCCCTGTGGGGCTCGGAGCGCCGGATGGGCCACAGCCCGATCCTCGGTGCGGTTGAGTCGTTCCCCGGCGAGCAGCGCGTCGCGGACGTCGATGGCACCGGATGCGAGGGCGACCTCGCAGAGGTCGTCGAGGGTGTCGTCGGTCACCGGCTGACGCGACAGGTCGATCCTGAGATCGCCCACCTCGAGGACAAGACGCTCAGCGCGGCCCGGATCGGCCGCGATCAGCGCCGCGAGGTCACCGTCGGGCAGTCGCACCTGGTCGAGCGATCGGATACCCATCGCGACGACCATACCGATCGGCGCGACAGTCCGGCCGTAGCCTCAGCGCCGTGACCGCAGGACCGTCCGTCCCGGACCCTCCTCCGACCGGTGAACTCATGGTCGGGATCCGCTCAGCGGTCCTCGCCTACACGATGTGGGGAGGGTTCACCGCCTACTGGAAACTGCTGTCCGACTTCGCCCCCGCCGACCTCGTCGGTTGGCGGGTCGCCTCGGCCACCGGCGTCCTCGTCGTCCTCCTCGTCGCCCGAGGCACCTGGGGCAACGTGGCGCGAGCGCTCTCGGACGCGGCCACCCGGCGGCGTCTCGCTCTCGCCAGCGCGCTCCTCGCCGTCAACTGGTCGACCTACGTGTTCGCCGTGGTGAGCGACCGGGTGCTCGAGACGGCGCTCGGATACTTCCTCGCGCCTCTCATCACCATGGCGATCGGTGTGGTCGTCCTCGGCGAGCGCCTCACCACCACGAAACGGGTGGCAGCCACCCTGGCCGTCGCCTCGATCGTCGTCACCTCCATCTCCTACGGGGCGATCCCGTGGGTGGCGGTGTTCCTCGGCGGGAGCTGGGCCTGGTACGGGCTCACCAAGCGTCGCGTCCCCCTCGGCCCGGTCGACAGCCTGGGCTCCGAGGTGCTCCTGCTCATGCCGTTCGCCACGCTGGTGGTCGCCATCAGCCTGTGGCGTGACGGCGGGGTCGTCGACTCGGCGGGACCCGGGATCGGACCGTGGTTGCTCCTCCTCGGCACCGGGCTGATCACCGCCGCTCCGCTCCTGCTCTTCGCCCATGCCGCCAAGCGCGTCCCGTTCACCCTGTTCGGGCCCATCGGCTGGCTCGTCCCGACGATCAACCTCCTCCTCGGGTGGATCGCCTACGACGAGAGCATGCCGGCCCTCCGTCTCATCGGTTTCGCGCTGGTCTGGGTGGCGCTCATCGCCGTCGCGCTCGAGACCGTGCGCGCCGAACGGGGACGGAGCACCGCGATGGGCGCGCCCGCGCGGTGACTGGCACAATGTCGGTGTGTCCCGCGAGCCCGACATCCCCCTCAGTCGGCTGATCGACCTCCAGGAGGCACCCGACCAGCCGGGGATGACCCCGCTGGACGACCCTGCTGGCATTGGAAGGCCCGATGACGTCGCCTCGTCCCCCGCGGTGGCCGACCCCCCGACGGTCCGCTGGTGGCGACGACCCGTCAACGTGGTCGCCCTGATCATCACCTGCAGCCTCGTCTTCGGGATGGTCGGCTTCATGGTCGGCCAGGAGTCGGTGGTCGTCGATCACAACGAGGTCGACACCGGGTTCCTGCAGGACATGCGCGGCCATCACGAGCAGGCGGTCGCCATGAGCTTCATCTTCCTCGAGGCGGAGGGCACCCACCCGGGGCTCCGAACGATCGCGAGGAGCATCACCTTCGGCCAGGGGATCGAGATCGGCAGGATGATCCAGATGCTCCGCGACCTCGGCGAGGCCGAGGCGAACATGTCCGGTGTGGCCATGAACTGGATGGGGATGTCCGCTGATGTCGATGACATGCCGGGCATGGCCTCGGCAGACGACATCGACCGTCTAGCGGCGGCCCGTGGCTCCAAGGCCGACGAGGTCTTCGTCGAACTCATGGTCGAGCACCACCTCGGTGGCGTCGAGATGGCGGAGTTCGCCGCCGAGCGCGCCCTGTCCCCCGAGGTGCGCGCCATGGCCGCCGCCATGGCCGCGGCGCAGACCGACGAGATCATCGAGATGCGACTGCTACTGCGGTGATCGTGCGGATCCGCGCGTCGCTGCTCGCCCTGGTCGCCGTCTCCTGCGCGCCCGCTCCGATCGCCGTCGTCCGAGAGGCCATCCCGACGCCGGTCACCACGGTGCCGACCGCCCCGGTGAGCGATGACGGGAGTGGGCCTGACGCTGATGCGGACACCGGAGCCGAGCCCGAGTTCGACGCGGGGACCGACACCGACGGTGACCCGGGGTCTCCCCCGCCCCCGGAGGAGGTGACATCGGCCAGTGGTCCGCTGATCGAGGTGTCGATGGATGAGGTGTTCGACCTGCGGGGAAGGCGCCAGGAGCGCAGCTACGACGCCTTGCTCGCCGCCGCGGCGGTCGACGTCGAGGCATGGTTGTCGGAGGCGTTCGCGACACCGGACGGGCGCGCCTGGGACGGATTGCGCGGCGGCCGGATCGCCGCCGGGCCCGGGGCGGATGACATACCCGGATGCGGCAACGGTGCGACCACCTCGTACAAGGATCTGACCCAGTTCGTCGCCTTCTACTGCCCGATCGGCGATGTGGTCGTGCTCGACGACGGACCGAACGGCCTGCTCGAGCAACTGAGCCGAGACCACGGACCCTCGGCGGCAGCTGTGGTGCTCGCCCACGAGTACGGGCATGCCCTCCAGGACCGGCTCGAACTCCTCGACGGGAGGATCCCGACGATCCTCCTGGAACAGCAGGCCGACTGCGTCGCCGGGGCATGGACGGGAAGAGCGGCCCGCGACGGCTCAACCGTGCTCCGCCTCGACCAGGGCGATGTGCGCACGGCGTTGATCGCCATCTTGAATGTCCGCGACCCCGCCGGGGTCGACCAGTTCGATGAGGGTGGTCACGGTTCCGGCTTCGATCGCATCGGCGCCTTCCAGGTCGGTTTCGAGTCCGGTCTCGACACCTGCCTCACCTTGATCGACCAGCCGCTCGATCTGATGCCGAACCAATTCCTCAGCGTCGACGACATGCTGAGGGGCGGTAACGCCCCCTACAACTGCGCCCTCGATCCGAACCCCGAGTGCTCACCGTCTTGGGAGTTCCTCGGCAGCGATCTGGAGGAGTTTTGGTCGATCGTGATCGGCGAGCCGGTCGGCCTCACCGCCCGACCCTCATTCGACGGGACGACCTGCTCCGAGGCCCGCCGCATCGTCGACCAGGTCACCCTCTGCCCGGGGGAGGTCGTCTACGACCAACGACCGGTGCTCGCCGCCTACGAGCAGGTCGGCGACTTCGTGCTCGGCTATCTACTCGGACTCGGTTGGGTCGAGGAGGTCCTGACCCGGATCGGCTCACCGGCCGCCGGCCTGGACCGCGCCCTGCTCACCGACTGCCTCATCGGCGCCTGGGTGGACGACATCACCCTCGGGCTCGACCGGGCGTCGGAGCGCGCCAGCACCGTCGCGACCTCGCCCGGCGACCTTGACGAGGCCCTCGAGATGATCATCCGGCTCTCGGACAGCTCCGACGGCGACGCCGGTAACGGCACCGCCTTCGACAAGATCGCCGCCTTCCGCACCGGGGTCCTCGGCGGACTCTCGGCCTGCGTGTGAGCCTCAGCCCGCGACGGTGGTCGAGGTGGTCGAGGTGGTCGACGTTGCCGCGGGGGTCGATGTCTCGGTCGGGACCGTCGAGGTCGTATCCGGGAGTGTCGTCGTGGTCGCGACCGTCGTCGTGGTCGACGGCATGAAGGCCCCCGCCGGGATGATCACCACCCCACCGATCGGGAAGGTCCGGTAGTCGGCGTTCTCGGCGTTCGCCTCGTTGAGTATCTCGAGAGCGACCCCGTACATCTCAGCGAGCCTCGACGGGTTGTCACCGCGCACGATGATGTGGTCGATGGGGGCGCCGAGCTGCCCGGGCAGCGTGGACGAGGTGGTCGTCGACGGCGGCGCGACACTTCCGTCGAAGGACGGGAGGCTGTCGAGATCGGAGACGTCCTCGGGTTCCTGGTCGCCGTTCCACACCAGCACCTTGTCACCGAGGGTGATGAGACCCTGGAAGTACTCCGAGATGTGCATCGGGATCCGGACACAACCGTGTGAGGCCGGCTCGAGGGGCACATTGAGCGCCCCGTGCACCGCGATCCCGTAGTTGAAGTACACCGGGTTCCACATGTCGCCGAGGGGTCCGTTCCGGGTCCCCTCGATCATCCGGCGGTAGGTGAACACACCGCCGGGCGTCTTGGAGTAGGCGCAGATGTCCCTCGTCACCGGCTCCTCGAGGAGGTTGCCGTTGGAGTCGGTGTCATAGGTGACCGTCTCGCAGTAGAGGGCCGGGGCCCCGAACTCATCGAGCTCACCGGAGGAGATGTGGGTGATGAGCACCGGCTCGTCGGCCTGGAAGACGACGAGCACCTGTTCGGGCAGGTAGATCTCGGTGTGATTCGACACCCCGCCGGTCGGGCGTCTCGGGACGATGCCGGACGGCTCCTGCATGCGGTCCCACAGCTCCGGCGTCACCGATCCGGTCGCCTCCTCCCGCGGGACGTCGAGTACCAGCTTCTCGTAGGCCCAGATCGCCTGTCCGGTCATGGTTCCCATCACCCCGTCGATGGGGCCCGGATCGAAACCCATCTCAGCGAGCCGCCCCTGGACCATCCGCACGTCCTCGCCGGCCAGGCCGCGCACGAGCGTCCGGGCGATCGGCACCTTCACGATGGTCGTGGTCGGAGCCGCCACCTCCGTCGAGGCGACGACCGCGGTGGTCGAGGTCTCATCGACCGACTCCACCGCCGTGTCGCCCGGTCGCGAGAGGACGATGACAGCGGCCAGCACCGCGAGGGCGAGCACGATCGGGACCCAACGTTGCCAGTCGGGTACGTGGGAGGGTGCGCGGGAGGCGGGGGTGTTCACGGCGAGACCTCCGGCGAGGCTACCAACCGGTTTTCGGCCCGGACCGTCGGCCGGATCAGCCGCGGTCGATCGGACGGATACCAGCGAGATCGCGACGAAGGGCCCACATCTCCCGCAAGATTGTCACGATGACCCCCGGCGAGGACAGGGTCGACTCGCCTCGGGTGCGGGGGAAGTAGTCGACACCGGCCTGCACCACCTCGAAGCCACTCCTCGTGGCCTTGATAATCAGTTCCGCATCGATGAACGAACCCTCGGATCGGAGCTCGACGTGATCGAGGACCCGGCGTCGCACCAGCTTGCAGGCGAAGTTGATATCGCGGACCCTGACCCCGAAGAGCGCCTTGATGATCGCGTTGTAGGCGAAGGTGTACACGGCGCGGAGCGCTCCCTCACCGGTGCGGTCGAAGCGGTACGCGCTGATGATGTCGGCGTCGTACTCGCGCAGGAGACGCACCAGACGGGGGAGCTCGGTCATGTCGAAGGGCAGGTCGGCATCGGTGTAGAGCACGACGTCCCCGGTCGCCGAGGCGAGCCCGGTCCGGATGGAACCACCGAGTTTCCGGTTCCGCGTGTGGTGCTCGACGCGGACCCGCGGATCCTCCGCGGCCAACTCGTCGGCCCGACGACCCGTCGAGTCGGTCGAGCAGTCGTCGACGATGATCAGCTCGTAGTCAGCGATGTCGCCGGCGGCGACCAGACGCTCACAGGCGCGCCGACCGAAGGCGATCGCGCGGTCGATGTACTCCTCCTCGTTCCACATGGGATAGAAGACCGAGAGCCTCTCGAACGGAGGGCCGGCCACGGGTACACCGGACATCCACGGCAGGGTATCCGCGGCCACCGACACGCGCGCCGCGGATTTCGCGGCCGTAGAGTCGAGACGTGCACGCTCACCCCCGCTGGCGTCTCACCCTGCTCCTCGGCTGGTCCCTCATCGGTGTGGCCCTCGGAGCGCTGTGGGCCGCATCCGAGCAGGTGGGGCAGGCTCCCTGGTGGTTGCTGGCGACCACCCCGGGCTACCCCCTCGTCGCGGTGGTGCCCTTCGCGCCGGTGGTCGCCATGGTGCTCCTAACCCTGATCGACCCCCCGCGCCTGATCTCGCTGGGGCTGCTCTGCTCCCTCGCCATCGTCATCGTCGGCCTCGGTGACCTCCCCGGTGTGCGGGGCATCGGGATCGTGGTGATCGCGCTCGGATGCTCAGCCGCGGCGCTCACGGTGGCAGTACTGGCCGGCCGTGGGCGCAACGAGACCTCCGGATAGGTTCCACCCCCATGTCGAACGTGCTCATGTCGCTCCCGGTCGGAGAGAACGTCGGGCTCGCCTTCTCCGGCGGCCTCGACACCTCAGCCGCAGTGGCCTGGATGCGTGAGCGCGGCGCCGTGCCCTTCTCCTACACGGCTGACCTCGGCCAGTACGACGAACCCGATCTCGCCGGTGTCCCCGACCGGGCGCGCGTCTACGGAGCCGAGGAGGCCCGACTCGTCGACTGCCGTCCCGAACTCGTCCGCGAGGGGCTCATGGCCCTCCAGTGCGGGGCGTTCCACATCCGCACCGGTGGACGCACCTACTTCAACACCACGCCGCTCGGCCGCGCCGTGACCGGCACCCTCCTGGTGCGGGCCATGCAGGCCGACAGCGTCGACATCTGGGGCGACGGCTCGACCTACAAGGGCAACGACATCGAGCGGTTCTACCGCTACGGACTGATGGTCAACCCCCGGCTCCGGATCTACAAGCCCTGGCTCGACCCCGAGTTCGTCGACCAACTCGGTGGACGGACCGGCATGAGCGAGTTCCTCACCTCCCGCTCGCTCCCGTATCGCGACGCCGCCGAGAAGGCGTACTCGACCGACGCCAACATCTGGGGCGCCACCCATGAGGCGAAGTCGCTCGAGGAGCTCTCGACCGGAATGGAGATCGTCGAGCCGATCATGGGGGTCCGCTTCTGGGACCCGGATGTCGACATCGAGACCGAGGACGTCACGATCCGCTTCGAGGAGGGCTGGCCGGTCGCCATCAACGGCCAGACCTTCGACGACCAGGTCGCACTGGTCCGCGAGGCCAACTCGATCGGTGGTCGTCACGGCCTCGGCATGAGCGATCAGATCGAGAACCGCATCATCGAGGCGAAGTCGCGCGGGATCTACGAGGCACCGGCGCTCGCCCTGCTCCACATCGCCTACGAGCGACTGCTCACCGCGATCCACAACGAGGACACCCTCGAGAACTACCACTCGATGGGTCGCCGCCTCGGCCGACTCCTCTACGAGGGACGGTGGTTCGACCCGCAGAGCCTGATGTTGCGCGAGGCGCTCCTGCACTGGGTCGGCTCCGCCGTGACCGGCGAGGTGACCCTCCGACTCCGACGGGGTGACGACTACTCCATCCTCGACACCTCCGGGCCCGACCTCACCTACGAACCCGATCGACTCTCGATGGAGCGCGTCGAGGACGCCGCCTTCGGTCCCCTCGATCGCATCGGTCAGCTCACGATGCGCAACCTCGACATCGCCGACTCCCGGTCCAAGCTCGACGTGTATCGACGGGTCGGAACCCTGGGTTCGGGCGGCAAGCTCGAACTCGACCCCGGCGCCGACTGACTCAGGCGCAGCGGGCCGACACGACCGCGGCGACCAACCGCGCCCGATCCGGCATCGTCTCCACCAGCACGTGCTCGTGATCGGCGTGCGCGCCACCTCCGACCGCGCCCATCCCGTCGAGGGTGGGCACGCCGACGGCGGCCGTGAAGTTACCGTCGCTACCGCCTCCCACGACCACCGCGCCGATCGCCGGGTCGTGCTCACGGGCGAGGCCGAGGAGCTCGCCGGCTGAGCCCTCGGGCATCGGCGGACGGCCGACGGAACCACTCACGCTGATCGACGCGGCGGGATCCACCGGGGTGAGCGACGCCATGGCCGCCTCCACCCTCGCGGCCTCGTCGGGCCCGGTCACCCGGACATCGACCCTGATGGTCGTCTCGGCGGGGACGACGTTGTCGGCCGTGCCGCCATGCGCCACCGTCGGTGTCACCGTCGTGCCTCGGGTCGGATCGGCGAGGGCGGCGACGGCGAGCACCTGGTGCGCGGCCTCAACGAGTGAGTTGACACCCTTCTCCGGGTCGAGGCCGGCATGGGAGGCGCGGCCCTGGACCGTCACCTGGAAGGTCCCGGTGCCCTTGCGCCCGATCTTGAGCGCGCCACCGTCAGCACTCGGCTCGAGAACCAGCACCGCCCCGCAGTCGAGAGCGCGCTCCTCGATCATGGCGCGCGAGGAGAGTGAGCCCACCTCCTCGTCGCAGGAGAACAGCAACTCGACCGACTCGGCGTGACCGCTCGCCGCGACCCCCCACACGGCCTGCACGATCCCCGCCTTCATGTCGAACACCCCCGGACCGGTCGCACGCCCGTCGACGACCGCGAAGGGGCGCCGCTCGAGGGTGCCGAGAGGGAAGACCGTGTCGTGATGTCCGAGCACGAGCACCCGGGGTCGGTCCGATCCGCTCCAGCGGACGTGGGGGCCGGCCGGACCCTCGATGATCTCGACCCCCGGCCCGAGACGGGAGGAGATGACCTCGGCGAGCACCTCAGCCGAGCGGCGGAGGGCCTCGGGGTCGTCCGAGGGCGACTCGGTCTCGACCAGCCGTCGGAGGTCGTCGAGCATCTCGTCGAGGTTCAACCCGTCCACACCGCCACGCTAACGATCAACGGCCGCGGTCACGGCCACAGGTCATCGGGGAGCTCATCGACCGTGGGGGGATCGGCTCCCCGTCTCGCGCAGACCGCCCCGGACACCACCACCCCGGCCCGCACGGCCGGCAGGAGGGCATCGAGATCTCCGAGTCCGCGAGCATCGGCGCCCGCCCGGAACCAGTGGGCGATCATTCCGGCGTCGAAGGCGTCACCGGCTCCGATGGTGTCGACGATGTCCACGGCGGGAACGGGCACCTCAGCGCGTCCCGTCGGTGTGCTGACGCTCACTGGACTCGCTCCGGCGGTCACCACGACGGCGCGCGCTCCGAGGGTGAGCAGCGACTCGACGGCGACCTCGACCCCTCGCTCCCCCGCCTCCCCCGACATCCATCGGGCATCCTCGTCGGACACCTTCACGACGTCGGCGAGGGATGCCACCCGATGCACCCGCTCGATGTAGGCCGGGCGATCATCGATCATCGCGGGTCGACAGTTCACGTCGACGAACAGCGGAACATCGAGATGGAGCACCGGTTCGATCGCCGCGGTGACCGACGGGAGCGCGATGGCGAGGCCGCCGGTCATCACCGCGGTGACCGGGCGGGACACCGTCACCGGCTCGACGTCGAGCACCGAGGTGCCCTCAACGTAGAAGCGGTAGGAGGCAGAACCCTCCGCCGACAGTGTGGCGGCCGCGAGGGTGGTGGGGGCCTCGGTCCGCCGAGCCCCGGAGATGTCGACGCCGGCCTCGCGGAGCGAGTCGGCCAACAGTTCGCCGAACCGGTCGGTCGAGACCGGTGAGGAGAACCCCGTCGGCACACCCAGGCGGCCGAGTGCTCGAGCCGTGTTGTACGGCGCGCCCCCGAGCGCCGAGGTCACCGACCCGTCGAGATCGATGACGAGATCGCACAGCGCCTCACCCAGAACGAGCACCGGCGAGGTCCCACGTTCGGATTCGGGCGCCGCCATGCCGACATGGTGTCAGGTGCGGGGGGTTTCGAGTGGCTCCGTCCACTGCGATGCTGTGCGCCCATGAGCCCCCTCGTCGCCGTCTGGTTCGTCGTCGGCGTCGTCGCCCTCGTGGTCGGCGCTGAGTCCCTGGTGCGCGGCTCGTCACGTCTGGCGGCGCGCAGCGGGCTCTCCCCTGTCGTCATCGGTCTCACCGTCGTCGCCTTCGGTACCAGCGCCCCGGAGCTCGCCGTCAGCATCGGCGCCGCGGCCGGCGGCGAGAGCGAGATCGCCCTCGGCAACGTGATCGGGAGCAACATCGCCAACGTCCTGCTCGTCCTCGGCCTCTCAGCTGTGGTCGGCGGAGGACTCGTCGTCGCGCAGCGGATCGTGCGCGTCGACGTGCCGATCATGATCGTGATGTCGGCCCTGGTGCTGGTCCTCGGTCTCGACGGCAGGATCGGTCGACTCGACGGTGGGCTCTTCGTGGCGATCCTCATCGTCTATCTGGTGTGGACGGTCCGTTCGGCGGTGGGTGATCAGGACGCCGACGAGGACCACGACGGGGTGGCCGATGCCGCGACGCTCGCCAGCGAGTACTCATCCGCGCTCGGTCGGGAGAAGATCCGCGGCTCCTCGCTCTGGCGGGACCTGCTGTACGTGGTCGGAGGACTCGCGCTGCTCGTGGTCGGTGCGCAGTCCCTGGTGACCGCGGCCACCGACATCGCCCGGGCCCTCGACATCAGCGAGCTCGTCATCGGCCTGACCGTGGTGGCCGTCGGCACCTCGCTCCCCGAGATCGCCACCTCGGTCGTCGCCGCGGCCCGCGGTCAGCGCGACATGGCGGTCGGCAACGCGATCGGCTCGAACCTGTTCAACATCCTCGCTGTGCTCGGCATCACTGGCGTGGTCTCCCCCGTCATCGTCTCGAGCGGAGCGCGGGGCTTCGATCTGCCGTTCATGCTGGCGGTCGCCGTCGCATGTCTCCCGATCTTCGCCGACGGTTTCATCCTCCGCCGGTGGCAGGGAGCGGTGTTCCTGTCCTACTACGTCGCCTACCTCGTCTGGCTCGGCCTCGACGCCGCCGAGCACGACCTCCAGAGCGCCTTCTCATCGTTGATGCTGTACTTCGCGGTCCCGCTCACCGCGCTGACCGTGATCGTGGTCGCCTATCGCGCCATCGGACAGCGCCGTGGCGGCCTGAGCGCCGGCTGAGGCTCGACTCCCGTTCAGACGGCGGCCATGGCCGCGCCGACCACACCCGCGTGGTTGGCCATCGTGGCGATCACCGTCTCGAATCTGGTGTCGATCCGGTGGAACCACTTCTCCGGCTTGCGACTCACGCCGCCGCCCAGGATGACGAGATCGGGCGAGAAGAGCCGGTCGACCATCTCGAGGAACTCCCCGACGCGGTCGGCCCAATCCCTCCAGGAGAGATCCTCGCGGCTCCTCGCCGAAGCCGCCGCGTACCGCTCGACCGACTCGCCGCGGAACTCGAGGTGCCCGAACTCGGTGTTCGGCACCAGCGCGCCATCCATGAACATCCCCGAGCCGAGACCCGTGCCGAGCGTCAGGGTCACCACCAGCCCGTCGCGACCACGGCCGGCGCCGAAGGACATCTCGGCCAGCCCGGCTGCATCGGCGTCGTTGACCACCACCACCGGACGACCGAGAGCGGCGGAGAACGCGCTGGCGGCATCGACCCCGACCCAGCTGGGATCGATGTTGGCCGCGCTGTGCACCACACCCGACCGGACGACAGCGGGGAACGCCACACCGACGGGACCGGTCCCACCGGTGATATCCGCGAAGTGCAGGTCGAGTTCGCGCACGACCTCGGCCATGGCCTCAGGGGTGGACGGTGTCGGGGTCGGGATTCGGAAGCGGTCGGCGATGAGCCTGCCGGTGGACACCTCGACCGGTGCCGCCTTCATCCCGGTGCCGCCGATATCGATGCCGAGGGCGACGTCCACGCTGAGAAGTTAGCGACGCTCAGGCTCGGGCGCGCGTTCGTCGCAGGAGAGGGTCGGCGAGCCCGAGCAGGCGGTCGGCGGCTCTCAGCACCCGACCCGACGCCCCCGGGGTGTCGGCGTCGACCAGATTGCCCATCACCTGGAGGGTGATCCCGGCGATCGCCTGAGTCCCGACCGCGAGGCGGAGCCCCGGACGCAGCAGCGCGGGGTGACCGATGACGAAGGCGAAGCGACGGCCGGTCCGGAGGAACGCGTCGAACCGTTCGCCGATCAAGCGGTCGTAGACCTCGGGTGCCGTGGCCGGGTCGGCGAGGAACCGCTCAGCGGCCAGCATCCCCGACTCGAGCCCGTAGTCGATTCCCTCGCCGTTCATGGGGTTGACCAGCCCGGCGGCATCCCCGATCGCGACCCAACCCGGACCGTGGCGTCTGACCGTGCTCATCGGCAGTCGCCAGGCGCGCGGACGCTCGAGATTCGGCCCGAGCGACCAAGCGTCACCGACGACGCCACGGTACGAGTCGAGCAGGGTGTTCAGGTTGAGCTTCTTGAACCCCTTCATCGTCGACAGGGCGCCGACACCGATGTTGACGGTGCCGTCGCCGCAGGGGAACATCCACCCGTAGCCCGGTACCGCCCGGCCCTCGGTGTCGCGAAGGGTGAGGCAGGCCTCGAGCATGTCCTCGGCGTGCCGCGGGGTTTCGGCATAGGCCCTGATCGCCAACCCGAACGGCTCATCCGGGTCGCGGGTCGCCCCAACCAGACGGGCGACAGCACCGGGAGCGCCCGCTGCGACCACCACGAGATCGGCGTCGATCTCCTCGGTGCCCGCCGGACCCTCCACTCGGACACCCGTCACCCGATCTCCGTCGAGGACCGGCTCTGCGGTCGACGAGAAGCGAACCTCGGCGCCCGCGTCGGCGGCGGCATCGATCAGTGCCGCATCGAGCCGGCGTCGCGGCCAGACCGCTCCGTGCCCGGGGAAACGCCCGGTCGCCGGCCAGGGCAGCTCGCGCACCTGACGGCCGGCCATCATCCTGAGACCGGAGATGCGGTGCGCGCCGTCGAGCGGGACGCCGAGCGCGTCCATCGCCGCGACCGCGCGCGGCGTCAGACCGTCTCCGCAGCTCTTGTCGCGACCGTGCTCACCCTGCTCGAGGACCACGACGGAGGCCCCTCCCCGGGCAGCCGTCATGGCTGCGGCCGAGCCGGATGGGCCACCGCCGATGACCGCGACGTCGACTCGGCGTCGGGTCACGACTGGGGGGCCGGCGCGCCGGACGGATCAGCCTCCGCGATCCGGCGGTGGTGCTGGATGACCTCAGCAACCACGAAACGCAGGAACTTCTCGGTGAAGGCCGGGTCGAGCCCGGCCTCCTCGGCGAGGGAGCGAAGTCTCGCGACCTGCTCCTGTTCCCGCTGCTCGTCGGCTGGAGGGAGGCCGACTGCCGCCTTGTGCTCACCGACGGCCTTGGTGATCTTGAACCGCTCGGCGAGCATGTGCACCACCGCGGCGTCGATGTTGTCGATGCTGGCCCGCAGGCTGTCGAGTCGATCGTCACCCATTGTCATTCACCGTCTCATGTGCACCCCGGAGTCTCCGGGGCCTCTGACGCTACCTGAGCCCTGAGCGACACGCCCCGCCCAGCCCCCGATCCATGCGACCGCCGACGGTTAGGGTTCGACCGTGAGCGGACTCCCGGTCGTCTTCTTCGACACCCCCCTCCCCGACGCCTACCGCGATCTGGTCGAGGGCCGCCTCGAGGTCGTGGGCCCCGACTCCGGACTCGAACGCGCGATCGCCGTCATCGCTGGGGCGAGGGTTCGCTGGGATGCCGCGATGCTCGCCGGGGGCCCCTCGGTCCGGGTGGTGTCACGAACCGGCATCGGCTACGACAACATCGATCTCGACGCCGCCCGCGAACGGGGGGTGACCGTCTGCAACGCGCCGGAGGCCCCTTCGGTGTCGACGGCCGAGCACACCGTGGCCCTCATGATGGCCGCGACCAAACGCCTGAGGACGACGACGGCCATCGCCGACCGCGGCGAGAAGGCACCGTCGGTCGGCATCGCCCTCGAACTCGACGGATGCCGGCTCGGTCTGGTCGGGCTCGGCCGGATCGCCCGGCGTGTCGCCGCCGTCGGCCACGCCCTCGGCATGGAGGTGATCGCCCACGACCCGTTCATCGACGCGGCCGACAGCGACGGGGTCCGACTGGTCGACCTCGACGAGGTCTTCTCGACCGCCGATGTCGTGTCGCTCCACGCCCCCGGCGGCGAGGCCACCCGCCACCTCGTCGACGCGGCGCGACTGGCCACGATGCGCCCCGGCGCGGTGCTCGTGAACTGCGCGCGCGGGTCCCTCGTCGATCAGGACGCGTTGCTCGGAGCCCTCGAGTCGGGGCAGTTGGGCGGCGCGGCGCTCGACGTGACCGAGCCCGAGCCGCTCCCGGCGGGTCACCCGCTCCTCGGACGCGAGGACGTGGTCGTGACACCCCATGTCGCCTCCTCCACCGCAGCCGGCCGGCGCCGGCTCTACGAGCACGCCATCGACAACGCGCTGGCGGTCCTCGAGGGCCGTCCGGCCACCATCGTCTCCTAGACATCCGATCCCACACCCCGGAGCGCACAGCGAATGACCACTGACGAGAGAACTCCCGCGATGAGCCTGAGACAGCGATGGGCCGACGGCCAGGAGACCCTGGGAGCCTGGCTGACCCTCGCCAACACCCACAGCGCCGAGGCGGTCGCCTCGATGGGGTTCGCCTACGTGTGCGTCGACACCCAGCACGGCCTCATCGACCACGCGGCGGCGATGGGCATGGCCCAGGCCATCGACCTCGCCGGAGGGCATCCCATCGCGCGCGTGCCCTGGAACGAGCCCGGCATCATCGGGCGGACCCTTGACGCCGGGTTCCACGGGGTCGTCGTGCCGATGGTGAACGACGCCGACAGCGCGGCAGCGGTGGTGGACGCCGTCCGCTACGCGCCGGTCGGATCGCGCAGCTGGGGTCCGAACGGCTCCCTGCTGCGCAACCCGGACTACCGGGCCTGGGCAACCGAGAACATCGCGGTGATCCCGATGATCGAGACGGTGGAGGCCATCGAGAACCTCGACGAGATCGTCTCCACCCCGGGGATCGACGCCGTCTACGTCGGACCCGCCGACCTCGGGATCACGATGGGTCTCGGCCCGACCGGGTCCGACGGTGACGAGCGGTTCGACAACGCCCTCGCCGCCGTCGTCGACACCTGTCGACGCCACGGGGTCGTACCGGGTATCCACGCCACCGCCGCCATGGCCCCTCGTCGACGCGAGCAGGGTTTCAGGATGATCACGGTGTCCAACGACCTTCTCGCGATCAAGACGACCATGACCGCCGACCTCGCGAGCGCGGTCGGCGACAACTCAGGCACCGGCGACGCGGACCGCCTCTACTGACCCTCGAGGGCGCGACGAACCCTCCGCGCCCCCATCAGACGCGAGCCACGAGCATCCGGTCGTGCCCGGCGGCATCGGGCTGCACGGACACCTCGACGAACCCGGCGGCCCAGGCCAGGTCGGTGACGGCCGCACCCTGCGCCGCGCCGATCTCGCACACCAGCCACCCGCCCGGATGCAGTCGCTCCGGCGCGCCGTTCACGATGACTCGGAGGTCGTCCAGCCCATCGGCTCCGGCGAGGAGCGCACCCTCGGGCTCCCACTCGATCACCGAGGCCTCGAGAGCCGGGTCACCCTCGGCGACATAGGGCGGGTTGGAGACGATCACATGGGCTCGGACCTCCGGAGGCAGGGCCTCGAACCAGCTGCCCTCGGCGAGGCGGACATTGCGGGCTGCCCGTCCGATACCGGCGAGGTTCGCCCGGGCCACCTCGAGAGCCCTCGGATCGCGGTCGGTCATCCACACCGTGGTCCCATCGATCGGCAGTTCGTCGGCCAGCGACAGCCCGATCGCACCCGATCCCGTTCCGAGGTCCACCAGGGTGCGCGGACCGGGCAGGTCGGCGGCAAACTCGAGGGCGCGTCCGGCCACCCACTCGGTCTCCGGTCGCGGAATGAGCACTCGAGGGTCGATGGCCAGATCGAGTCGACGGAAGGACCACTCGCCGAGCACGTACTGGAGCGGCTCCCCCGCCCGATGGCGGGCGACCATCGAGTCCAGGTGGGCGACCATACGTTCGGTGACCGGTTCGCGACCGATCTCGGACAGGGGGCGGTGGGCGAAGGCGACTTCACACATCCAGCGGGCCGCGTCGCGGTCGCCGAGGACCTCCGCGGTGGCGCGATGGAGTTCCGCGACCGTTGGTCTCGGAGCCTCATCCACGGCTCAGATACCCCCGTCGGCGAGGAGCCGCTCCCCCTCGTCCGTGATGAGGGCATCGACGACCGAGTCGAGATCACCGGCGAGGATCTCGGGGAGACGGTGCACCGTGAACCCGATCCGGTGGTCGGTGACGCGCCCCTCCTTGAAGTTGTAGGTGCGGACCTTCTCGCTCCGGCCACCGCCGCCCACCTGGGAGCGTCGATCCGCCGACCGCTCCCCGTCGATCCGTGACCGCTCCACCTCGTACACGCGGGAGCGCAGGACCTGCATGGCGCGGGCCCGGTTCTGCAGTTGGCTCCGCTGGTCCTGCATCGTGACGACGATGCCGGTCGGGCGGTGGGTGATGCGCACAGCGGAGTCGGTGGTGTTCACGTGCTGCCCACCGGCCCCCGACGAGCGGTAGACGTCGACATCGAGATCGGACTCGTCGATCCGGACGTCCACCTCATCGGCCTCCGGCAGGACAGCCACCGTCGCCGAGGAGGTGTGGACGCGACCCTGGCTCTCGGTGGCCGGCACGCGTTGGACCCGATGGGGGCCGCCCTCGTGCTTGAGACGTCTCCAGGCGTCCTCTCCGCGCACGACGAAGGTGACGTGGTTGACCCCACCCAGGTCGCTCGGGTCGTGGTCGAGCACCTCCACGGTCCAGCCTCGACGCTGCGCATAGGCGCGGTACATGGCGAGCAGGTCACCGGCGAACAGATTGGCCTCCTCGCCGCCCTCGGCTCCCCTGATCTCGACGATCACGGCGCGACCGGCATCGGGGTCAGGCGGGATGAGCAGCGAGCGCATCTCGAGGGCCAACTCTCCGAGGCGACCGGCGGCGGTCGCGACCTCCTCGGAGAGGGCCTGCCGTTCCGCATCGTCGGCGGCCCCGAGAAGCGACTCGGCGGCAGCGATGTCGCCGAGGAGCCTCCGGTGCTCGGCGAGGGCCGCGACCACCGGCTCGAGCGCCCGGTATCGCCGCGCGACCTCGGCCAGTCGCGCCGGGTCCGCAGTTGTCGCCGGGTCAGCGAGACGCGACTCGAGCTCGCGGTACTCGTCGGCGAGTACGCCGAGTCGCGCGATGATCGCCTCGGAGGGCCCCGGGTGTGTCACGGCACCTCCACCACGCGCACCTCGGCGGCGGCGGCCGACGCCATCCGGTCGATCACCGGCAATCGGTTGCGCGCCGGGACCACGACGGTGAGCGACGCGTCGTCGATCACCCCGGCGACGACCGCCACCTCTCGGGCGTCGAGCGCGTCGGGCAGCGCGCCGAGGTCGAATCCCGTTGTGCAGGCGAAGAGGCGTCCGCCGCCGAGCATCATCACCGGTCCGGGATCCACAGCGCCGACCGGGGCCACAGCACCCGGGGTGGTGACGAGCGAGCCGACACCGAGCGCGCTCGGGTCGTCTCGGAGCCGCCAGGCGAGATACCCCTCGGGGGACATGGTGTTGAACGGATGGGGGCGCGCCCCGTCGACTCGGTGCGCCGAGACTGCCTCGACCACCCTGGCCAGGGATGCCTCGGGGGCCTCGCCCACGTGGAGCTCCCGGAAGGCCTCACGGTCGTTGACACCGACCCCGACATCGAGCCGGGGGGCACCATCGTCGTCGACGACCTTGGCGATCTCGAGCCCGCGGTACTGGGCCGTCAGCACGCCGTGGGCAACGACCGGTTCGGCACCGGCGGCCACGATGGTCTCGACGAGGTCGAGATGGGAGTCCGGCACGGTCGGCGGCGCGCGATGGCCAACTGGCTCCACCGGGAACGGGCTCCGGCCGTCGAGACCTCGGACCGAGATGGGAAGCGACCACTGCGACGCGCGGCGGGCGACGAGTGGAGCGGGGTCGGGATCGCCGACCAGCACCTCGACCCGGTCGACCTCCTCGCGCAACGCGATCGCGATGGCGGCACCGAGCGCTCGGTGCGGGGCGTCATCGAGTCGGACCCACAGGGTGGCGCCGTCGACGAGCCAGGCTCCTCCGGGGAGGTCGGCGGCGGTATGCGAACCCCCGCTGAGATCGGCGACGACGGCCTGCAGCGAGATGCGCAGCAACTGCCGTCGGCGTTCGGGGGCGGAGGAGTTCACTCCGCCTGGATCACTTCGCGTCGCGGCGGCCGTAGCGCTTGTTGAAGCGCTCGACGCGCCCACCCGAGTCGACGAGCTTCTGCTTGCCGGTGAAGAACGGGTGGCACTCGTTGCAGAGTTCGAGCGAGATCTCGCCGGAGAGGGTCGAACGGGTCTCGAAGGTGTTGCCACAGGTGCAACGGACCGAGATCGTGTCGTAGTTGGGGTGGGTATCAGCCTTCATGTCAACTCCTGGCGTACGGACCGGGGCATGGTATCGGCCCCCGTGCTGGGTTGCTCCGGGTCACATCCCCGGCTGCTTCGCCACCTCGGCGAGGAACTCATCGTTCGACCTGAAGGTCTTCAGTCGGTCGACCAGCAGTTCCAGGCCGGGGGCGGCGTTGCCGTCGGCGGCGAGACCCGACAGGACACGACGGAGCTTCCAGACCATCTGCAACTGCTTGCGATCGAAGAGCAGTTCCTCGTGTCGGGTGCTTGAGGCGTCGACATCGATCGCCGGGTAGATGCGGCGCTCGGCCATCCGACGGTCGAGGCGGAGCTCCATGTTGCCGGTCCCCTTGAACTCCTCGAAGACCGCCTCGTCCATCCGCGAGTTCGTCTCGACGAGAGCGGTGGCGAGGATCGTGAGCGAACCGCCCTCCTCGATGTTGCGGGCAGCACCGAAGAAGCGCTTCGGCGGGTACAGCGCGCCGGCGTCGATACCGCCGGACAGGATGCGGCCGCTGGCGGGAGCCGCCAGGTTGTAGGCGCGGCTGAGACGGGTGATCCCGTCGAGCATGACCACGACGTCCTCCCCGTACTCGACCATGCGCTTGGCCTTCTCGATCGCCATCTCGGCGACCTGGGTGTGCTGGTCGCTCGGCTTGTCGAAGGTCGAGGCGATCACCTCGCCGCGGACGTGCCGCTGCATGTCGGTGACCTCTTCGGGACGCTCGTCGATCAGGAGCACGATCAGGCGCACCTCGGGATTGTTCCGCTCGATCGAGGTGGCGATCGTCTTCATGATCGTGGTCTTGCCGGCCTTCGGCGGCGAGACGATGAGACCGCGCTGACCCTTGCCGATCGGACAGATGAGGTCGATGATCCGCGAGGTCATGTTGGTGGGATCGTCCGGATCCTCCATGCGGAGCTTCTCGTCGGGGAACAGGGCAGTCATGTCCTCGAACCGGGGGCGCTTCTTCGCCTCCTCCGGCTTGCGGTCGTTGACCGAGTGGATCTCGAGGAGCGCCGGGTTCTTCTCGTTGCGACCCGCGGGGCGCATGAGCCCGGTGACATGGTCGCCCTTGCGGAGCCCGAACTGGCGGGAGAGCCGCACCGGGACGTAGGCGTCCTGCTTCGAGGCCAGGTAGTTGTTCACGCGGACGAAGCCGTAGCCCTCATCGCGCATGTCGACGTATCCGTCGACGCGGACCGGCTCGTTGCTGGTGGGCTGGTCGTCGTCCTCCTCCAGAAAGTCGCGGTCCTCCCCCTGAGGGCCCTCGAAGCCGCGCTGACCCGTCCCGCCGCCCTTGCGACGACGACGACGGCGCTTGTTGCGACTCTCGCCGTCCTCGCGCTGGCCGTCACGGTTCTGCTGGCCGTCACGGTTCTGCTGGTTCCGCGACTGGTCCCGGCCCTGTCCCGATGGGCGCGGACGACGCTCGCCACCGGAGGCCGACGAGCCGTCGACCTCGCGGGCACGGATGCCGTCGGCAGCCGGATCGCCGTCGTCGGCGAGTTCGACCTCCCATTCCGCCGGTGGTTCCTGATCATCCCCGGCCGGTGAGCCCGCGCTCTCCGCCGCCGGCGCGGGGGCCGGTGCATCCTCGGGGGCCGGCGAGGGCGAGGAGGAACCTCCCGAGGTCGTGTCGAGGATTTGCTCGATGATCTCGGACTTCTTGAGTCGCGTCGAGCCCTTCAGACCGAGCGCCTTGGCGATCGCCAGCAGCTGCTCCTTGTCCTTGGTCTCAAGGGCTGATTGTTCGAGAGCCTGTGCGGTCACGGGTCACCTTCCTTGTTCCGATGCGGAACGGTTGGATGCACACCCACCTGCGGTGCCGCCGCCGAAGGTCCACGCGTGGGGCCGACGACGGGAGGGAGTCACCGAGGAGGATTCGCCCGGTTCGCCGACGCGACGCGAGTCGGGCCGGAGCGGTATTGGGGGCGGATGTGCCGGGCCGAGCCCGACGAGGGAAAAGGTATCACCGGTCGATCGGGGAGACAATCACCCTGCTGGGAGAACGAGCGCGCCGGTGCCGATCAGACCGGACACAGCCGGCTGATCAACGCCTCGACCTCCCCGAGATCGTTGGACACACGGGTCAGGCGCTCGGAACGCTCGTAGAGGTCGGCGAGTTCATCCGGCAGCTCCGGTCGCACCCCGGTCGCGCGTTCGACGGCATCGGGGAACTTCGCCGGGTGGGCGGTCGCCAGGGTGACCATCGGGCGGTCCCCGAGGAGCCGCCGGGCGGCGACCGTGCCGGTCGCGGTGTGCGGATCGATCAACAGGCCGGTGTCGCGGTACACCCTCGCCACCTCGGCGAGGGTCTCGTCGTCGGACACGCTCGCCGCGTCGAACACCGGAGCGATCCAGCGGTCGAACGCGTCGGGATCGGTGTCGAGGCGACCGGTGGCGCGGAAGCGCAGGAGGTCGTCCGCCGTTCGGGCCCCGTCGCGATCGTTCATCTCGAAGAGGAGGCGCTCGAAGTTGGACGAGACCTGGATGTCCATGCTCGGGCTGAGCGTCCCGACCACCGGCGCTGTCGACATGTCGCGGTCGGTGATGAACCTCGTGAGGATGTCGTTGGCGTTCGAGGCGACGATGAGGCGACCGATGTCGGCACCGGTGTGCCGGGCGATCCAGCCGGCGAGCACATTGCCGAAGTTGCCGGTCGGCACGCAGACATCGATCTCTCCCATGCGATCGGCCGCGCTCGCGTGGTAGGCGGTCTGGGCGACGATCCGCGCCCAGTTGATCGAGTTGACCGCCGAGAGGCGCTGCGACTCCCGGAACGATCGGTCGGCGAACATGGCCTTGACGAGGTCCTGACAGTCGTCGAAGGTGCCGTCGACCGCGAGGGTGTGCACATTGGGGGCGTCGACCGTCGTCATCTGCCGACGCTGCACCTCGCTGGTGCGGCCCTCGGGGTACAGGATCACGATCTGCACCCGCTCGCAGCCCCGGACCCCCTCGATGGCCGCCGATCCCGTGTCACCACTGGTCGCCCCGACGATGGTGATCCGCTCGTCACGCCGCTCGAGCAGGAGGTCGAACATCCGACCCACCAACTGGAGCGCCATGTCCTTGAAGGCCAGTGTCGGCCCGTGGAACAGCTCGAGCAGCCACTGCTCATCGTCGATCTGGACCAGCGGGGCGACCTCGGGATGCCGGAAGCCGGCATAGGAGTCGACACACAACCCGAGCAGCTCGTCACCGCCAATCTCGGGGGCGACGTACGGGGCGAGCACCGAGGCGGTCAACGCCGCGTAGTCCCCGGCCGAGCCGGTGTCGATCGACGGCCACTCGGCAGGGACATAGAGGCCCCCGTCGTCGGCGAGGCCAGCGAGCAGGACGTCGCCGAAACCGAGCTCCGGGGCGGAGCCGCGGGTCGAGAGGTAGCGCACTACTCGCCGATCACGCGGAGGAGACCGCCGATGCGACCGACCACATCGAGGTCGCGAAGCTCGGCCACCGTCGCCTGGACATCGGCCTCCCGAGCCGTGTGGGTGATGAAGACGAGGCGGGCCTCGGGACCGTGCCCCTCCTGCTCGGCGGCGCGGATGCTCACCCCGTGGCGGGCGAACACCCCGGTCACCTGATGGAGCACACCGGGTCGGTCGGCCACATCGAGGGCCAGGAGGTACTCGGAGCTGGTCTCATCGATCGGCAGTGCCTTCGCTCGGTCGAAGGACCCGAGTGAGCCGTGCGTGCCGGCGGCGAGATTGACGGCCGCGTCGACGAGGTCGCCGAGCACGGCGCTCGCCGTCGGCGCGCCACCGGCGCCCCGGCCGAAGAACATGAGCGAGCCGACTGCGTCACCCTCAACGAAGACCGCGTTGAACGAGTCGCGGACCGAGGCGAGAGGGTGGTCGAGGGGGACCATGGTCGGGTGGACACGCACCGCCACCGCGCCCGTCGAGCGGTCCTTCTCGGCGATGCCGAGCAGCTTCACGGCGTAGCCGAGACGAGCGGCGATGGCGATGTCACCGGCGGTGATGCCACTAATGCCCTCGTGGTAGACGTCGCCGGCCACCACCTTGGCGCCGAAGGCGATGGTGGCGATGATCGCGGCCTTGGCCCCCGCGTCGAACCCCTCGACATCGGCGGTCGGGTCGCGCTCGGCGTAGCCGAGACGCTGGGCCTCGCTCAGCGCATCGGCGTAGTCAGCGCCCTCATTGGCCATCTTCGACAGGATGAAGTTGGTGGTCCCGTTGAGGATTCCCATCACCCGCGAGACCGGCTCCCCGCGAAGGCTCTCGCGGAGCGGTCGGATCAGCGGTATCCCGCCGGCGACCGCGGCCTCGAAGAGCAGATCGACACCGCGCTCATCAGCGAGTTGGAAGAGCTCGACGCCCACGTTCGCCAGGAGTTCCTTGTTGCCGGTGATGACCGGCTTGCCAGCCCGGAGCGCGGCGGAGATCAACTCGCGGGCCGGCTCGATACCGCCGATCACCTCGACCACCACATCGATGTCGGGATCGGTGACCACCGACATCGCGTCGTGGGTGAGCACCCCGTCACCGAAATCGATACCGCGGTCGCGCGCGGTGTTCCGCACCGCGACGCGTTCGATCGAGAGGCGGACACCGGTGCGTCGGGCGATCTCATCCGCCCGTTCGGCGACGAGGGGCACCAATGCCCCACCGACGTTGCCGCACCCGAGCAGGCCGACCCGGATCTCGCGCTGCTGTTCACTCATCGGGGCGAGGCTACCCCTGGGTCCGCTCGGGCCCATCCGCGCCTCGTCCGAGGGGCGCGCGGCGTGGTGAGATGGGCCGATGCCCGCCACGACTCCCGAGTTCTCGACCCTCAAAATCGACACCACTGCGAACCCCGCGGTCGCCCATCTCGTACTGAACCGGCCCGCGCGCTTAAACGCCCTCTCGGCCGAGCTGCTGTCGGAGCTCGTCGAGGCCTGCTCATGGATCGACTCGGTCCCGGACCTGAAGGTCCTGGTGGTCACCGGCGAGGGCCCGAACTTCTCAGCCGGCTTCGACCTGGACGACTTCAGCGGTCTCGGGGAGTCGTCGCGGGATCCGCGCGCGACCGCCGATCTCGGCCGCCGGGCCGCCGAGGCGCTCACCGATGTCGCCCCGCTCACGATCGCCGCGGTCCGGGGACACTGCGTCGGAGGCGGCCTGGTACTCGTGGCCGCCTGCGATCTGCGGGTCGCCGCCACCTCGACGCGGTTCGCCATCCCCGAGGTCGACCTCGGCATCCCACTCGCGTGGGGCGGCATCCCCCGGTTGGTCAGGGAGATCGGCCCGGCGCGGACGAAGGAGCTCGTGCTCTCCTGCCGTCCCTTCGGCGCCGAGGAGGCCGCATCGCTCGGGGTCGTGAACCGCGTCGTCGACGACGAGGCGTTCGAGACAGTGGTCGCGCAGTGGGCGGAGGAGCTCTCGAGCAAACCGAGGTTCTCGATACGCGCCACTAAGTCCCAGGTCAACGCCGTGATGGAGGAGATGGCGGGCACCCGCCGGAACGCGAACGACGCCGACACGCTGCTGGCCGCCCTCGCCGACGAGGAGTCGCGCCAGGCCAGCAGGGGCTACCTCGCCTCGCGCGGGCGGCGCTGAACCTCAGCCGACGTCGGTCGCGAGCAGATCGTCGAAGGTCTCGCGCCGAACCACCTCGCGCGCCGAACCACCGGAGGCGAAGACCACCGCCGGGCGGCGGATCCGGTTGTAGTTCGATCCCATCGACTGTCCGTAGGCCCCGGTCACCGGCGTGACCAGCACGTCTCCCACCCGGAGGTCCTCCGGGACCGCGGCATCGCTGAGCAGCACGTCACCGCTCTCGCAGTGTTTCCCGACGACGCGCACCGTGAGCGGGCGCTCGGCGAACGGCGAACGGGCCAACAGCGCCTCGTAACCCGACCCGTACAGGACCGGACGCGGGTTGTCGCTCATCCCACCGTCGACGGCCACGTAGGTGCGCACGTCGGGGATGTCCTTGATCGTGCCGACGGTGTAGGCGGTAACCGCGGCATCGGCGACGATGGATCGCCCCGGTTCGACGTACACGTCAGAGGACACCCCGAGCGACTCGCAGGCCTCTCGGAGCACCGATGCCCACTGGGAGATCGTCGGGGCCTCCTCGTCGGCGGTGTAGGCGACGCCGAGTCCACCACCGAGCACCAGCTGCGGCAACTCGACCTCGGCCGCGAAGCCCGCCATCACCTCGACCGCGCGCGCGAAGCTCTCCGCCCGGAAGACGTTCGAGCCGATGTGGCAGTGGGTGCCGACCAGGTTGACGGCCGGGGAGGCAGCCGCCTGCGACACCGCCCGTCGCGCGTCACCGTTCGCGAGGTTGAAACCGAACTTGGAGTCGTCCTGGCCGGTCGAGATGAACTCGTGGGTGTGGGCGTGCACCCCCGGGGTCACCCGGATGAGGACGTCGGGGACCGGACCGAACCCGTCGCGATGGGCCGCCTCGAGACGGTCGAGTTCGTCGAAGGAGTCGACGACGATGCGGCCGATCCCGGCCGAGAGCGCCGCCCGGATCTCCTCGTCGCTCTTGTTGTTGCCGTGGAGGACGCACTGGGAACCGGGCACACCGGCGGAGAGGGCGACGTGGAGCTCGCCTCCGGTGGACACGTCGAGGAGGAGACCCTCCTCATGGGCCAGTCTCGCCATGGCCCGACACAGGAACGCCTTCGTCGCGTAGACGACTCGGCCCCGTCCGAACACCTGGACGGCCTCACGGCACCGCGAACGGAGTTGGTCCTCGTCGTAGACGAACAGCGGCGTGCCGAACTGCTCGGTGAGCGCCCCGAGGTGACAGCCGCCGATGGTGAGCCAACCGTCATCGGCGATGGCGGCCGAGTCGGGGAGGAGCCGTCGGGGAACCGCGCTCACATCCGCTCCGGCGCGTCGATCCCGAGGAGGCCGAGGCCGTTGGCGAGGGTCCGCGCGGTCAGGTCGCACAGGGCGAGCCTCGAGGCGCGGACCCGCTCATCAGCCTTGAGCACCGGGCAGTGCTCGTAGAAAGAGGTGAAGGTCTGGGCGAGGTCGAACAGGTGGGTGCACAGCCGGTGCGGCGCCTGGGACTCGGTGGCATCCGCGATGACCGACGGGGTCGCGAGAACGCGCAGCACGAGAGCGCGCTCGGCTGACTCGACCACCTCGATCGTCTGTGGGTCGACGCTGTCGCCATCCAGTCCGGCTCGACGGAAGATCGATCGGATCCGAGCGTGCGCGTACTGCAGGTACGGGGCGGTGTTGCCGTCGAAGGACAGCATGCGGTCCCAGTCGAACACGTAGTCGCGCACCCGATCGGTGGAGAGATCGGCGTACTTCACGGCACCGATGCCGACCGCGGCCGCGACCGCCTGGCGCTCTGAGTCGTCGAGTTCGGGATTCTTCTCCTCCACGAGCGCGGTCGCCCGATCGACCGCCTCGTCGAGCAGGTCGACGAGCTTGACCGAGTCGCCCGACCGGCTGCGGAGCATCTTGCGATCCTCGCCCAGCACATTGCCGAAGGCGACGTGCACCGCGTCGATCCCCTCGGGGAGCCAACCCGCCATACGCGCCACCGCGAAGACCATCTCGAGGTGCTGCTGCTGGGGTGCGCCGACCACGTAGAGCAGCAGGTCCGCCCCGAGACGCTCCACACGGTCGATGACACAGGTGAGGTCGCTGGTGGCGTAGTTGAAGCCACCGGTGCGGGCCTGGATGATGAGCGGCAGCGGTTCGCCCTCGCGGTTGGTGAAGCCGTCGGGGAACACGACGCGCGCCCCATCGCTCTCCTCCATGAGGCCGGCGGTCTCGAGCCGGTCGATGGTGGCCCGCATACCCGGCTGGTACATGCTCTCGCCCGCCAGGTCTTCATCGGTGAGGAGCACGCCGAGCTTGTCGTAGACGGTGTTGAAGTACTCCGTCGACATGGCCACCAACCGCCGCCAGAGGGCACCGGTCTCGGCGTCGCCGCCCTGGAGGGCGACCACCCTCGCCCGGGAGCGCTCCTGGAACTCCTCGGAGTCGGCGAACTTGGCGTTGGCCTGCTTGTAGAAGTCGTCGAGGTCGCCCTGGCCGAGTCCCGCCGCGGCCACGTCCTCACCGAGGTCGAGCAGATGCTCGATGAGCATCCCGAAGGGGCGCCCCCAGTCGCCGATGTGGTTCTCGCGGATCACGGTGTCGCCGGAGAACTCGTGGAGCCGCACCAGCGCGTCACCGATGACCGTCGAGCGCAGGTGGCCGACGTGCATCTCCTTGGCGACGTTCGGAGCCGAGTAGTCGACGACCACGGTGCGCGGCGCAGCGGTCACAGCACATCCGAGCCGCTCGTCGGCAGCGGTGCGACGGGCCATCTCCGACAGGAACCCGTCGGAGAACACGAGGTTCACGAACCCGGGTCCGGCGATCTCGACCGAGGAGCACACCCCGTCGAGCACTCCGCTGTCGACGATCCCCTGGGCGACCTCCCTCGGGTTGCGACCGAGCGCCTTGGCGAGCGGAAGCGCGCCGTTGACCTGGGCGTCGGCGTGATCGGACGGACGCACCACCGGGTCGGTGGGGGCGCCGGCGAGCTCGGAGAACACCGGCTCGAGGAGCGCGGTCACCCGTTCGAGCGGGTCGACACTGGAGTGGTCAAGGGCACCGGTCATCAGCCGACCATTGTGTCCGAGGGAGGGCCCGAAGCCACCGACTCAGACCGAGGTGGAGCAGAAGGTGTCGCCACGGGCGACGCTCGCCTCGGTCACCACATCACCGATCTCGGCGTCGTAGAGCGCGCCGAGCATGCCCCGGACCATGCCGCGGTCGACCGCGCAGATCACCGGGTGATCGGTGGCGACATCACCGAAGGGGCAGTGGGTGTTGATGATCCTGAGACCGTCGTTCCGACTCTCGGCGTGGGCGGCGAACCCGTGGGCGGTGAGGGCATCCGCCACGGACTGGATCGCGGCCCGCAGGGAACGGTGCCCCTGTTCGAGGGCCTCCCCGTTGAGGCCGACGGCCATGGCGCGGCCGTACTCGGTGCCGACCTCCTCGGCGAGCCGTTCGGCCTCGTTGGCGGGGAGTCGGTCGAGCGCACGACCGAGGAGCGACAGCACGAGGTCGTCGCTGCGGACCGGGAACTCGGTGAGTCGGTCGGCGACCGCCCGGTATCGCTTCGACGGACGCCCGGCCCCACCACCGTCGAGGCGGGCGGTGCTCACCTCGAGGTAACCACCAGCCGACAGCTTCTCGAGATGGTGTCGGGCGACATTGGGGTGGACCCCGACCTGCTCGGCCACCGCGGAGGTGGTCAGGCCATCCGCGCCCGCCTCGCGGACCAACAGGTACACACGGCGCCTCGTCGGATCGCCGAAGGCATCGGTGATGGCCGACACCGTCGCCGTGAACGAGGTCGAGGCGGACATGGGTCGAGTGTAGGCGGGTTTTCTCCTACCGGCGTAGTGCAAACCCTCGGGGGGATCGCCAGAATGTGGCCATGACCCCCACCAGCGACCAACTCGTCGAGGCCCTCCGACCGGTCGAGGACCCCGAACTCCATCGATCCATCGTTGACCTCGGCATGCTCCGACGCGCGGAGGTGTCCGCCGACGGCGTCGCCCACATCCTGGTGGCGCTCACCGTCGCCGGTTGTCCGCTCCGCAACGAGATCCAGAACCGGGTCACATCGGCGGTGACAGCCCTCGACGGGGTCGACTCGGTCGACCTCGAGTTCACCGTCATGACCGACGACGAGCGGGCCGCGCTCCGCGAGATGCTGCACGGCTCCCCCGGGGCCACCGCCGGATCCGGCCACGCCCACGGTCATGCCGAGGGACGCGCGATCCCGTTCTCCCAGCCCGGATCGAAGACCCGGCCGCTCCTCATCTCCTCCGGCAAGGGTGGGGTCGGCAAGTCGAGCGTGACCACCAACCTCGCCGTGGCCCTCGCCGCGCAGGGCCACTCCGTCGGCGTGGTCGACGCCGACATCTACGGCTACTCGATCCCCCGCATGCTCGGAACCGACCGCAAGCCGGTCGTCATCGACGAGATGCTGGTCCCACCCGAGCAGTGGGGTGTGCGCTGCATCTCCATCGGCTACTTCGTTCCCGAGGGTGAGGCGGTCGTGTGGCGCGGACCGATGCTCCACAAGGCCCTCGAGCAGTTCCTGACCGACGTCTACTGGGACGAGCCCGACTTCCTCCTCATCGACATGCCGCCCGGTACCGGCGACATCGCGCTCAGCCTGAGCCAGTACCTCCCCCGCGGTGAGGTCTTCGTCGTGACGACACCCCAGCCGGCCGCCCAGAAGGTGGCCCGCCTCTCGGCGGCGATGGCTGAGAAGGTGAACCTCCCGGTGCGCGGCGTCATCGAAAACATGTCCTGGTTCATGGGCGACGACGGCAAGCGGTACGAGATCTTCGGCTCCGGTGGCGGCGCCGAACTCGCCGCGGAACTCGACGTCCCGCTCCTCGGACAGCTCCCCCTCGTCCCGGCGCTCCGCGAGGGTGGCGACGACGGCCGGCCGATCGCCGCGGTCGAGCCCGACTCCGAGGCCGCGCGGGCCTTCGCCGAGATCGCCCGGGCAGTCGCCGAGGACCTCCGGCCGAAGAAGGTCTTCAGTCCGGAACTGCGGGTCATCTGACACCTTGGAGGCGCTTCCCCGCTACCGCTTCGAGCGTTTGGTCGACGAGGCGCTCTCCTCACTGCCGGCCGAACTCCTCCCGGTGCTCGACAACGTCGCCGTACAGGTACTCGACCGCGACGAGGACGAACCCGGACTGCTCGGGCTCTACGAGGGAGTGCCGCACACCGAGCGCACCGGCTCGGAGGGCCCCGATGTCGTCTCGGTGTTCCGACTGCCGCTCTGCGAGATGTGCGACGACCTCGACGACCTCCGCGACGAGGTGCGGGTGACCGTCATCCACGAGCTCGCGCACGCGGCCGGCATCGACGACGAGCGCCTCGACGAACTCGGATGGGCGTGAGGTCGACCGTTCCCCCTTCGCTCCCCGCGGGATAGTTTCACCCCGTGACCGACGAGACGCCGGAACACCTGCCACCGCCGCCCCCACCCGACCTGACGCCGCCTCCCGGGACGATCCCCACCCGTCGGGTCGGAGGCATCGCCACCGCCTCGACGGTCCTAGTGATGATCACCGCGGCCCTCGGCGTCGCGTACGCGGTGTTGAACGCCTTCTCCGTCGATGACGCGCGCGCCTACCTCGATGGGGTGACCACCGAGGACGAGTTCATCACCGCGTACGGCGGGGCGCTCACCGTGCAACTGTTCCAGACCCTGTCGCAGGTGGCGGCGGGCGTGCTGGCCGTGCTCTGGATGTTCCGGGTCACCGCCAACCACCGCGATCTCGGTCGCGACTCCTTCTGGGGTCCGGCATGGGCGATCGCCGGATGGTTCGTTCCCCCGCTCATCCTCTACGTCATCCCGTTCCTCGTCCTGCGACAGATGTGGAAGGCCTCCGACCCCTCCGCCGACTGGCGGTCGAGTCGGGTCCCCCCGGTGGTGGGGCTGTGGCTCATCCTCTACGGCGTCGCCCCGCTCGCGATCGTCGCCGCCCAGGGATTCGGCAGCATGGGCGGGGTCGGGGCGGGCACCGACTCCGTCGCCGAACTGGTGGTCGACCAGCAGTCCGCGATCTGGGGGGCAGGGGTCCTCGGAGCCCTCGCGGCGGTGGCCTGGGTGGTCATGGTGCGCGCGATCACCGAACGCCACACCGCCCTCACCGGCGAGCGATCGAGCTCGGACGCGGCAGGTTGATCGATGCCGATCTATCTCGTTCGTCACGCCAAAGCCGGGGAGCGGCGCGTCTGGGACGGTGATGACCGCGACCGGCCGCTGAGCGGGAAGGGTCGCGACCAGTCGAAGGCCCTGGCCGCGCGACTGCATCCCCACGCGCCACCGCTGCTGCTCTCCAGCCCGTACCTGCGCTGCGTCCAGACCCTCGAACCGCTGGCCGAACGCTGCGGGTCACCGGTGACGATCGAGCAGCGACTCTGCGAGCACGAGCCGTTCGAGCCGGTGCTCGAGCTCCTCACCGAGGTTCCTGACAACACCGTGCTCTGCAGTCACGGCGACATCATCCCGGCGACCATCGTCGCCCTCGAGCGCCGTGGCCTCGAGATCGTGTCCACCCCGGATTGGCGAAAGGCCTCGGTGTGGGTGCTGAAGCGCTCCAAGCACGGCCGGCTGTCGAAGGCCAAGTGCTGGCCGCCTCCCGGCAAGGGCTGACGGGGTCAGTCCGACAGGTCGGCGAGTTCGGCGGCCAGGCCCTCAACCAGGCCGCGGACCTCACCCGGCGGGTCGGCGGCCAGACAGCCGTCGATGAGCGGTCGAGCGGTCGACGCGTCGCCCACGAAGCGATACTGGATGATGCCGAGGAAGCAGAACGGGTCCGGATAGGTCGGGTCCGCCTCGATGGCGGCGACCAGATCGTCGACGCCGAGTCCGAGCATCTCCCCGGCAGCGGCGGGGTCATCCATCTTGCGGGCGGTCAGCGCCCGACTCCAACCCCGATAGGCGAGGGCCTCGGGCTGATCCGACTCGATGGCGAGCACGCGGTCGTAGGCGGCGATCGCAGCGTCGAGATCGGCCAGACCCGTTTGGCGGGCCGCCACGAGGAGCCGCGTGACCTCATCGCGCGGGTCGAGCCCGGTGATCTGCTCGCCGGGGAGCCGCTGACCCGAGGACGACACGACGAACCACGAGGCCAGGGCCGCGACGGCGATCACCGCGAGGATGCCGAGCACCCCAGTGGTCGGCCGGCGTCGGGGTCCGGCACTCGGCGTCTCGGGAGAGGTGACCTCGACCTCGGAACCGTCGAGGAGCCGCGAGATACGGGCAGCGCGGGCCGTGTAGCCGTCGAGGAGCCGCCGGTGATCGTCCGCGTCGACATCCCCGGCGGAGCGCTCGCGCTCGAGATCGTCGATGGAGGCCAGCAGGAAGTCGAGTTCGTCGCGCAGAGCGTCCCGGTCGCTCATCGGCTCCCTCCCAACCCGTCACCGTCCCGCTCGGCTCGGAGCCGTTCCACGAGTCGGCGATCGTCGTCGGTCGCCTCCCCCGACTGGACCGCGGCCTCCCGCCAGCGACGGAACGCCGAGGCGAGACCGGCGAGCGCGACCACGGCCGCCGTCACCGGAAGGGCCCAGGCCAGGGCATCGAGCCCAGTCGCGCGCGGGAGGAGCAGCACCTGCGCGCCATAGGCGTCGGCCACCTCAGCGATGACCTCGTCATCGGTGAGTCCTCCCGCCCGCACCCCCTCGCGCACCGCCGACCTGATGGCCTCCGAGGCGGGGTTGCGCGACTCGTAGACGCTCTCGCCGTCGCAGACCGGGCAGGCGATCCGGCGGCTGATGTCGTCGATGCGATCACCCGGGTCGAGTGGACCGCCGTCGCGACTCGCCCCCACCGCGAGGGCGCCGACCGTCACGAACAACACCGCGAGCCACGACAGCCGACGTCTCACAGCGCCTCCCGGAGCCGCTGGATGGTGGTCGACAGGAACTCGGCGGTCACTTCGCCGATGACCCGACCCCTCACCGTGCCGGTCGGGTCGACGATCCAGGTCTCGGGGACCTGGGCCACCCCGAACGCGTTCTGGAAGCGGAACTCGTCGTCGAAGACGACCGGCCAGTCACCGCCGTTCTCGGCGAAGAACCGCTCGACCGCCTCCCGGTCATCGTGTTGCACGATGGTGTGCAGCTCCGCCCCGAGGGACCCGAGCCCAGCCTGCTCCTGATCGAAGGCGACGAGTTCGGGATGCTCCCGCTGACAGGGCACGCAGGTGGAGGTGAAGAAGTTCAACACCACCCACGAGCCGCGCCGACGCGACAACTCGAAGGTGCTCCCATCCTCGAGCGTTCCGGTGACCGCGGGCGCCGGTTGATCGAGGAGCGTGGTCTGCGCCGTCGATCCGGCGTCGGGATCCGCACGCATGAGCACGATCAGCAGACCGACCGCCAGCACCGCGGCGAGGGAGGCCCCGAGACGGGCGGCACCGGCTCTCACCGCGCGCCCCCGCTCAGCGACACCGAGGTCGGGTCCGTCGGACGACGGTGCAGACGCGACGGGATCGCGCTCATCACCGTTCCGAGGGCCATGAGCGCCCCACCGATCCAGAGCCACAGGATCATCGGCTTGACGAACACCCGGAGCACCACGGTCGAGTCGCCGACCGATGGCGGGTTCGTGCCGTCGATCGTGAGGTACACGTCCTTGTCGAACCCGGTCCTGACGCTCGGCGTCCCGATGGTCATGCCCATCTGCAGGTAGGTGGTGACCGCCGGGCCGTAGACCCCGGAACGGTCGAGGAGGACATCAGCGCGCGCGACATCGGTCCGCTCATCGACCTCCCGGACGACGTCGACCAGCTCGAAGGTGTGCCCTCCCCAGGCCACCTCGCGACCGCGTTCGAGCTCGATGGTCGCCGAATGGGTGTGGGTGTTGGAGGCCGCGAGGGCGACCGCGATGAGGATGACGCCGAGGTGCACGACCATGCCGCCGTTCGTCCGACCGACGAGACCCCGCCAGCCGTGGCGCCGCGTCGAGAGCGCGACCTGGCGCAGCGCGGCTCCGGCTGCGAACCCTCCCAGGCCGAAGGCGACCAGTGGTGCCCACCCGTCGGCGCCGAGTACGACGGCCGACGCGAGTGACGCGGCGCCGATCCACGCCGGCCAGAGCAGTCGCTCGGACAGCAGTTCCGTGGAGGCGGTCCTCCAGGGCAGCACCGGCGCCACCGCCATGAGGAAGAGCAGCACCAGGCCGATCGGCATCGAGAGTCGGTCGAAGTACGGCGCGCCGACGACCGTCTGGCGGTTCTGGACGACTTCGACGATGAGCGGGAAGACAGTGCCGAGGAGCACGATGAAGGCGAACAGCGCGAACACGACGTTGTTGGCGAGGAAAGCTCCCTCCCTCGACAGCGGTGAGTCGATCGAGCCGGGGGCGCGCAGACGGTCGCCCCGCCAGCCGATGAGCAGGATCGACGTGATCACCACGAGGGCGAAGAATCCGAGCAGGTAGCCGTCCACCTCCCCGGCGGCGAAGGCATGGACGCTGTTGATGATGCCCGACCGGGTGAGGAAGGTGCCGAGGATCGTGAGTGAGAACGTCGCCACCAGGAGCGAGAGGTTCCAGACCCTCAGCATCCCCCGACGCTGCTGGACGAGCACCGAGTGGATGTACGCCGTTCCGGTGAGCCACGGCAGCAGGCTCGCGTTCTCGACCGGATCCCAGGCCCACACACCGCTCCACCCGAGCACCTCGTAGCTCCACCAGCCACCGAGGAGGATGCCGATCGTGAGGAAACCCCAGGAGAAGAGGGCCCAGCGGCGGGTCTCGAGGAGCCAGCCCTCCCCCACCCGGCCGGTCACGAGCGCCGCGATCGCGAAGGCGAAGGGCACCGTGAACCCGACATATCCGAGGTAGAGGATCGGCGGGTGGAACAGGACGAGGATGTGGTTCTGCAGGAGCGGGTTCGGCCCCGGCCCATCGAAGCCCACCGGCACGGTCGATCCGGCGGCGAACGGCGAGGCAGGCCCGAACGAGATGAGCGCGAAGAACGTCGTGACCACGTACATGACCACGAGGGCCCAGGCGACGAGCGGGTCGTCGCGGCGCGACCGGAATCGGAGGGCGACCGCGGCGGTGAAGACCACCAGGACGAGGACCCACAGCAGGATCGAGCCTTCGAGGGCGCTCCACATCGCGGCCACGTTGTAGAGGGTCGGCGTGGTGGAGGAACCGACCTGTTGGACGAACTCGATCGAGTAGTCGCGCTGGGCGAGCGCGATCTGCATCATCGCGACCGAGAGCACGGTGCCGAGGAGGGCCGGCCAGGCGAAGAGGTGGGTCTGGGCGATCGCCCGACGGTTCCCGCCGATGAGCGCCACGGCGCCTGAGGCCGCGCCGACGGCGGCCGCGACGAGGGTGATCAGGAGGCCCGCGTTGCCGAGGGCCAGGTTCACGCTGAGGGCTGGCACGCCGACTCCCGCGCCTCCGAGAGGCGAGCGTCGTTCACGCTGACGTACTCATCGGAGTGCTTCACCTCGACCCGATCCCCGAGGAAGCGGTCGCGGTCGGAGTCGAAGTAACCGTGCACCACCACCGGGATGCACTCCTTGAAAATGCCGCCGGGCTCGCCGTCGTAGTCGACACCGATGACGGTGTCGGCGAACTCGATGTCGAATCTCGTCGTCAGCCCGTCGGAGGTGACCGACCCCTCGGTGACGGTGCCCTGCAGGCGGAGGCGGCGGTCAGGGTCACAGCCGTCGCGCTGCCCGACCTCGTCGACGTTGCAGTAGTAGTCGACCGCCGAGGTGAGGAACTGGGTCACGACCACACCCCCGGCGACGATCGCGACGATCAGGATCAGGGTCGACCCGATTCGTCGACGACGTCGGCTCGGGACCGGATCGACCGGACGCGGGGTCAGATCGGGAGCGGTCACGTCCAGTACTTCTCCTCGTCGTCGACGAGTTCGCCGGAGCGACGTCCGGCTCGCAGCACCCAGAGGGCGAACCCTCCGATGACCACGACGGTCGCGGCGTAGGCGCCAAGGATGAACCCGGCGTCGCGCATGGCGAGGACGGCGCTCACGAGGACCCTCCGCTCGGGCCGACCTCGGCCCGCCGCTCGGCGATCGCGCGATCGATGCCGCGGTCGGCGAGGAGGTCATCGAGGGCGATGGTGCGCGAGCGATGCAACAGGAGCCAGACGAAGAGCAGGGTGAACGCGACCACCCCGACGAACAGCGAGAAGAGCATGAGCCCGTCGATGTCGACATCGAGGTCGGTGTCGAGGATGGTGGCCTCCTGGTGCAGGCTGCGCCACAAACGAACACTCCAGTGGACCAGGGGGATCTCGACGACAGCGAGCAGGCCGATCACCGCGCTGCGACGGGCTCGGCGCTCCCGGGTGCCGTCGAGTCCGCGAACGGCGAGGTAGCCGATGTACGTGACGAAGAGCAGCGCGGTGGTGGTGAGACGCGCGTCCCACTGCCAATAGACGCCCCAGGTGATCCGACCCCAGAGCGAGCCGCTGATCAGCGTGAGGGCCATGAACACGACACCGATCTCGGCGCTCGCTCCCGCCACGCGGTCGAAGCCGAGCGAGTGACGCTTCCCGAACAGGTAGAGGGCGGAGCAGACCGCGGTGACGATGAAGGCGAGGTAGGCCAACCAGACGGTCGGCACGTGCACGTACATGATGCGCACGGCGTCGCCCTGGTCGACGTCGGCCGGTGACAGGGCGAGCCCGAAGAGGCCGAGCCAACCCAGCATCACGAGGGTGACGATGCCGAGGACTCGCGTCGCCCGGGTACCGGTCGCGCGTCGGGTGGAGGTCTGCGGTGAGGGGGTCATGGGCGCTGCTCGATTCTCAGTCCTCGATCAGGGTTCCGAACGCGAGGGCCCCGCCGACGCCGATCGCGACGGCGAAGACGAGGAGGAGGCCCACCCAGGGCCACCCCTCCGACACCGCCGTCCGGTCGGTTCCGAGCGCTGCCTCGACACCTCTCGTCGCCCCGATCAGGACGGGCGCCGCCACCGGCAGAACCAGGAGTGGAAGCAACGTCTCCCGTCCCGAACCACCGGCTGCGAGGCCTCCGTAGATCGTACCGAGGGCCGCGAGTCCGAGCGTGGCCGAGATCGCCGTTGTGACGAGGAGCACGATGCCCTCAGCCCGCGGCTCCGTGCCGTAGAGCACCACCGCGAGACCGAGGAGGACCGTCACGAGCACCAGCAACTCGATCGCGAGGGCCGCGGCCTTGCCGAGGAAGAGCGCGATCGGGTCGACACCGGCGACCCGGAGCGACTCCATGGCCCCATCGGCGGTCTCCAGTCCGAAGGAGCGCTGCACCGTCGAGAGGCTTGAGAACAGCACGGCGAGCCACACCAGTCCGGGGGCGGCGCGCTCGAGGACGCCGCCGGTGCCGAGGGCGAAGGCGAAGACCACCATGACCAGACCGGAGAAGGGCAGCACCTGGTTGACCAACACGCGCGAGCGTCGCTCGATGAGGAGGTCCTTGGCAGCGAGCCGACGGGCCAGGCGAATGCGTCCGGGACTCACGCCGCCTCCGACACGGTTCCGCCCTTGACGGCGATCTCGCGGCCGGCCAGTGCCCGGCTCCTCTCGAGGTCATGGCTGGCGAGGATGACGGTGACACCGGAGGCCACCGCAAGACGGATGAGGTCGTCAAGTTCGTCCCGTCCTGACGGATCGAGGCCGGCGTGCGGTTCGTCGAGCAACCAGAGCTCGGCTCGGCGCACCAGGAGCACCGCCAGCGCGGTCCGGCGACGCTGACCGGCTGAGAGCGCGGACACCCGCACCGAGGAGAGGCGGCCGTCCAGGCCGGCGGAGGTGAGCGCGGCGGCGATCTCGGCCTCGTTCGCCCCGACCATGTCAGCCCAGAAGGCGAGGTTCTCCGCCACGGTCAGGTCGGCGTAGAGACCGTTGCGGTGGCCGAGCAGTCCGATCCGGTGACGCAGGGCGCCACGATCACCCCGGAGATCGGTCCCGAGGACCTCGGCGTGACCCCTCGCCACGGGGACGAGTCCGGCGCAGACGTTCAGCAGCGTCGACTTGCCCGCCCCGTTCGGGCCCGCGACCAGAACGATCTCCCCGCGCTCGACGCGGAGATCGATCCCCGAGAGGGCGGGAAAGCCCCCGAGGAGGGCGATGACCCCCCGCAGGTCGACCGCGGGCGCGGATCGATCCGCTGGCGTCGGGTTGGTGGCGGGGTCTGACATGGCACCGTCACGCTATGCCGACCCTGGGCCGCCGGCACGCCCGACACCACAGCAGGCCACCGGTAGTTTGGCGATGTGGAGCGCCGCACGGAGCGACGGCTGACCCCTGACCGCCAACCCGTTCCCCGACCGGGGGAGCTGGCGAGGCAGGCGGTCCGCGCCAGCCGTCGGTCGAGAGCCGCCGGAGCCTGGACCTCCTGGCGGCGTTCGCGTCGGGCCCGATGGGATCTCCCACCCGAACCCCGCGACTGGCGTTGGGGGGTCGGGCTGCTGGGACGGACGCTGGTGATCACCGGCCTCCTGCTCCTCG
>Ga0255767_1000273_pt1 | contig 45511 bp, 46 predicted proteins | sample 071ome_24_FD_179967 | JGI IMG/M metagenome (GOLD analysis project Ga0255767, IMG submission 179967) | Coastal salt marsh microbial communities from the Groves Creek Marsh, Skidaway Island, Georgia - 071402CT metaG (version 2) | ecosystem: Environmental > Aquatic > Marine > Intertidal zone > Salt...
CTGAGCGATCCGAGAATGGTGAGCGGTCCGACACAAAACAGCAATGACGCGCTCACGTAGCCCTCAATAAATCGGGCTCGATCATCGCTACCTGTCTCACCACCGAATGTTGTTTGCAGGCGCCCGCCGATGTTGTTGAGACGATCTTCAACACGAACCAGTGACCCGAGGATGCCCCCGAGAACAACGGCGCCGAGCACCACGATGAGAGTCCAATCGGCGCCAACGGCATCAGCGAATGCGCGATCTCCAATCGCCCCTATGTTCAATGCGCCAACGACAAGCGTGATGAGCCCGAGACCGTTGGTTGTCGTTTCGCGCGTGCGTTCAGAAAATCGATTGCCGATCAACATTCCGACGGTCGCTCCAACGAGGACCGCAACGATGTTGATCATCGTTCCAAGGCCGGTCATGGCAAACGCTTACAGTCCGAATCGATACAGATTGGTCTCATAAGGCTCAAAGCCGAGCCGTTGATAGAGGCGATTTGCCGCTTCGCGCGAAGACCTACTCGTGAGGCTCACGTTCTTCGCTCCCCGCTGCCGAGACTCATCGATCGCTGCAAGATTGAGCGCCTCACCAACACCAAGCCCCCGGGCTGATTCATCGACAACGACATCTTCAATCCACGCCTTCAGACCGGTTGGGATTCGATAGAACGCAAGCGTCAAACTCCCCACCACAGACCGCACATCATCGTCGCCGTCGAGCTCAGCGATGAATAGCACCGAGTTGGGATTATCGATGATCGACAACAATTCGGCTGCCGTTGGCGGGGGTGATGATGACGACAGCTGCGGAATGAGACGAGAAAACGCTTCAACAAGCCCATCATCGACTTCGGTCGCCGCTCTTACAGAAATTGACACCTTGATAACGGTATCTGACATCTCACGCCAGCGGTAGCCTCTTTACTGTCATGGAATCCAACACCAGACATATTCGCTGGCAGGCTGAACCCGAGCTCACAAACCCGGTCATCGTCGTTGCGTTCACCGGCTGGAATGATGCCGGTGATGCTGCATCGACCGCAGTTCGAACCCTCATTGAAACGAGCGGGGCAGACGCACTTGCCGATATCGACCCTGAAGCCTTCACTGATTTCGCGACTGTGCGACCTCACGTTCGTCTCGATGAGCAACAGCGTCGCAACATCGTGTGGCCAACCGTCGGCGTATGGTCAGCCTCGCTTCCAGGTTCTGATGTCATTTTCGTGCTCGGGCCAGAGCCTGCACTGCGTTGGAAAACCTTTGCAAGTCAGATTGTTGGTATCGCTGAGAAGTACTCAAGCCCGCTTGTGATCAGTCTCGGAGCACTGCTTGCCGATGTTCCGCACACCCGCCCGGTGCACGTGTTTGGTAGCGCCGCCGATGATGACCTCATTTCCAGGTTCGATCTCGAGCGCTCTCGGTACGAGGGGCCGACCGGAATAGTCGGCGTCGTTCAACATGCCCTTACCAGTGCCGGATTTTCCGGTGCGTCATTATGGGCTGCCGTCCCCGGTTATGCCGCCCAGGTACCGTCACCGAAGGCGGCGGTCGCTCTCATCGAACGAGCGAGCGGCATGATGGGAACCCCGGCTCCAACGGGTGGCCTTAACGCCGATATCGATGACTATGACGCCCGTATCGAGGCCCTCATTTCTGATGACGACGATCTCGTGATCCATATCGAGCAACTCGAATCGATTGTCGACGACATCAACGACGATGACGACACGAGTGGTCCAATCGACCTTTCCGAATCAGATGATCTCCTCAACGAGGTCGAACAGTTTCTTCGCGAACGCGATAACGAGAACTAGTTACGAATCAGCTCGCCACACCGGCGAGCGCGGCGAATCAAAGCCTGCTTCCACCGGCTCGCCTCGTATTGCGGCGAAGGCCATCGGACCCCACCACTGGGCACCAGCAGTGACCTCCGGAAGGGCGTCTTCACTGAACCAACCGACATCGCTTGTCTCAAGCGGATGTCCCTCTAACGTGCCGCCGGTAGCCCGGCAATGAAAGAGCAACATGTACATCCCGAACCGGGAAAATCCCATTCGCTGACCGTCGATCACCGAAAGCAAACGCACCGGCTCACAGATAATTCCCGTTTCTTCTTCGACCTCTTTCACCGCTACCTCTGACGGTGAATATCCAACGTCCGCCCACCCTGTTGGATAGAGCCACACTCCAGACTCGCGTCGCTGCACCAGCAAGATGTCGCCGTCATCATTGCCAACGACGGCGCCGATCGCAATTTTTGGAGTGACGTATCCCGGTACACCCTCTCCCACGTTGTCGAGCCACTCTTGAACAAAATGGTCGGTTTCTCGAGTCGTCTCGATTCCCTCGGCAAGATCGTGAGCGGCCGCTTTGATATCGGCAGCGACGTGAAGCACTTCCTCGTAGCGCTCGCGCTCGTACAGGCTGGCGGTAAACCCCATACCGGTTCGAGCGATCGCCGAAAGGGTGTCGCTCCATCGAACGAGGTCGCGTGGATCAGGAACCGATGACGTCATTCATCGACAACCTAGCCGTCACCGCACGACGTGAAGAACCGCTCGTTGAACTTCAGTCCGGTGGAACTCGTCTGTCAGAGGGGTTCCGCGTCGGGTGCGAACGTAAAACGTGTCGACAACTTCCATTCCGATTGTTTGCACTGTCGCATGCCGAATGTCGAGATCGAGTTCGGCCAACGCTTTCGTAATTCGATGCAACACGCCCGGGGTTGACTCACAGTGCACTTCGATAACCGTCGCAGTTGACGATGCTTCATCGTCGAAAATAACCGTCGGCTCGCTCAGCACCTTCGCCTGCGTTGCACGACGCCGGCGCTGATGCTTCACCCGTTCCGCCAACCTCGCTTCGATCGCTAGTTCACCTCGGAGCGCGCGGTGCAGGTCGTCAAGAACAGGTTGCCACTCGACGCCAGTTTTCGGTCGAATGATGAGAACCTGAGATGCTGCCATTGCTTGAACACCTGGCTGCGCTTCATCGGAGTGCGCTCGTGCACCCGCGACATCAATCCCGTGCAACGCCAGCACACCGGCCACCTTGCTGAACGCTCCCGGGACGTCAGGGGTCACCACCGTCAACCTGTCATGCCCATGCTCTTCGCTCAACACGACGGATGTTTCTCCCGTCGCCATTCGCTCAAGAGTTGCGGCATCTGGAAACAGCTGCCATGTCGCGTCTGAAACATCACCGCCGCCGAGCACGTGTTCAACCCGGCTCACAAGATCGTTGACCAGACCCTCTTTCCACGAACCCCACGCCGATGGCCCCGTCGCTTTCGAATCACTTTCTGTGAGGGCGTGCAACAGCTCGAGTCGCTGTGCGTCGCCAACTTGGCTCGCAACCGAAGCGATGGTCGCAGGGTCGCTGAGGTCGCGACGCATCGCGACATCAGGAAGCAAAAGATGGTGTTCGACCATCGAAACGATGACGTCAGTGTCTGGTTGAGAGAGCCCGAGTCGCGGACCAATCGATGATTTCACAAGATCCATTCCGACATCTGTGTGGTCTCCTGGCAACCCTTTCCCTATGTCGTGGAGCAACGCTCCAAGCACCAATAAATCGGGGCGCTGGACACGCTCAGCGAGTTGTGCGGAGTTTGCTGCGGCTTCCCACAGATGCCGGTCAACGGTGAACCGGTGATAGGCGTTGCGTTGTGGCTTAGCTCGCACCGGTGCCCACTCTGGGAATATGCGCTCGATGAGCGAGTGCTGATCGAGGCTTTCCAGCACTGGAATCGCACGATGGCCCTCGAGGAGAAGGGCCACGAGTTCGTCAACGGCTCCCGGGGGCCACCGATCAGGCCAGTCGGGCATTTCATGTGCGAACCGCTGGAGGGTGTGGCGGCCAATTCGATGACCCGATCGTGCAGATGCTTGAGCAACTCTCAACACGATGGTCGGATCATGAGCCAGGTCGACATCATCGTCGACTTCCACATCACCTTCGACAATGTTGATACCTGGTGCCAGTCGAACTGGTCGCCCATCACCGACGCGTCCGTGACGCGACCAGGTTTCGTCAGATACCCAAGCGATAGTGCGCGCGGCAGCAGAAATCTCCGACATCATCTCATCGGCATCTGCGAACCCAGCAATCTCAGCAACTGCATCTTGATCTTCTAAGCGAAGCACTTCGCCGCGTCGGGCGGTCGATCGGTGAAGCCCCACCCGTGCTCGAAGCAACGTCGCACAACTCTCGTCGAGAATGTCGAGGTCTGCTTGGGGAATCGCAAGCCCCGCTGCGTGAGCCCACCACAAGGAATGCACATCGCGAAGGCCTCCATGACCACTTTTAATGTCGGGTTCCAAGGTGTACGCGACCTCGCCTGCTGACGCTTGGCGTTTCTCGGAAGCTTCACGAATCTCGGCGAGCCACTTCTTACGGCGCCGACGCCAAGCAACCTGCGCCTGTCCAATCACCTGCGTCGCCATTCGTTCGTCACCGGCAAGAAATCGTCCAGTGACGAGACTTGACGCCGTGTCGATGTCAGATTTTGCGAGAGCCTCTTGTTCATCAACGCTTCGCACTGCATGCCCGAGAGCGATGCCCGCATCCCAAATGGGGTACCACATTGCTGAAGCAAGGGCTTCCACACGCTCGGGTTTGCTGCGATGGATGACCAGCACATCGAGGTCGCTGAACGGGGCGAGTTCGCCCCGGCCGTAGCCACCGACCGCAATTAACGCGATTTTTGGTGATTTCGGATGTTGCTCTCGAGCAGCATCAAACAGTTTGATGAGCCATCGATCTGTCGTATCTGAGAGTGCCCGGCAGAATTCGCGTCCGGTGAGTGGTGACGATGAGATGAGGCGATTGCGTGCAGTAGGAGAGATCCGCCTCGTCATATGCGACAGGGTAGATGCAATCTCAGCCGACCGTCGCCGTCAGCGAAGGCCTTCTTCTCGACGACGCATCAGAATTGTCGCGGCTTTCCACGCACCCCATTGCAATCCTGGTTCATGTAACCGTTCGTCGATATCGCTCCACGTTGCGGGGGCCATTCCGAAGATGTCGCCCGGATTTGCGTTGCGTGCGAACTCGTCTCTGGACACTGGTTGTGCGCCAAGTTGTGACAAGACATCACTCGGCTCAGAGAGCGCATCTCTGATCAGCGCCAACGGGTTTGACCGCTGCTCGTCAGGATCGGTCTCAAGGAGCCGGTCAAGGTCGTGCAACAGCCGCGAGGAGACCACATCAGCGGTCTCTCGCACGCTTGCAGCAGCAGCATCGGTGGAAACATCTTGATGTTCGAGCACTCTCAGCATCGTCGTTGCCAACCAACGGGGTATGCACACATGCAACGTCTGCTGCAGGTCGTCAACCGGCGACGGCGTTTCACCCATCGTTCTCTTCTATCGTGACGTCATGGTCTTTCGCACGAGTCGCCGAGCTGCTGCGCAATATGTGCTCACCGCAGGCCTCTTCGCACTGATCACAACATCGTGTGGAACACCATCAGCTTCGAGCCCAGACCTCACGGTAAATCTTCCTACGACGACCGTTGGTGTTCAACAATCTGGGGATGGTGTTGTTCGGATAGCGGCGTTTTTGCCGTCAACCGGGCCGGGTGCACAAATTGGCACTCCGATGAACGACGCAGTTCGTCTCGCCGTGAGCGATATCAATGCAGCTGGAGGGGTGCTCGGAGGGCCGATCGAGGTTGACTTTGTCGATGAGTCGACGTCGAATGATCTCGACATCGTCTTGCAATCAGACGTCGACGCGATCGTCGGTCCGGCATCGTCGCTCAACGCTCTCAGCATGCTGAATAGCAGCGTGGAGTCAGGAGTGCTGTCGTGTTCACCGACGGCAACATCGCTACTGCTCGACCGATTTCCAGATGCGAATCTGTTCTTTCGCACGGTTGGAAGTGACAGCCTTCAGATGGCGGCACTTGCTCGAACGGCTGCTCGAACCGGTGGCGGCTCACTCACGATCGTGCATCTCGACGACCCCTACGGCCGGGGCCTTGCGGCCGCGTTGGAGACCGCCGTGGAAAGTCGGCCGAGTCTGACATTGAGTTCAGTCGTGCCATTCTCGGGCGCTGACCCTGATCTTGATGATGATGCTTTTCAAATCGTTGAGACCGGTTCACGAATAATCGCCGTACTTGGTGACACCGCTGATGGCGCTCGAATGCTGGCAGCAATCGACGCGGCCCTTCCGAACAATCTCGAGGGTTCTCCCCCGTTCGTCGTGGTCAATGACAGCCTTCGTGATGCCACCGACGTCATCGCAACTATCTCTAACCGGCTTCGAGAACAGATCACTGGTGTGGCCTCTCGAGCACTCGTCACGACGGTCAATGCACCTACCGGCTACTTCTCAACGAACGCCTATGACTGTGTCGTGCTCATTGCTCTCGCAGCCCGACAAGCCGGCACTGACGCTCCACGAGCGATTGCCAATCAGATGGCCTCTGTGTCGTCGGGTGGACGTTTGTGCTCCACGTATGCAGACTGCGCCGCTCTTATCGATCAAGGCTTGCAGATCGACTACAACGGCCGGTCGGGGGCGGTTGATCTATCGTCAACAGGCGATCTCAGCCGGGCATGGTTTCGAGAGTTCAGATTTGACGAATCTGGTCGCGAGTACATCTTCAACGACGTGGGCATCGAAATCTCGTCATGAATGGCCGCCACCGGCAGACCGAATGTGCTCAGACCAGATCGTCGATTGGCGCAAGGTAGCCCACGAAAAAGTCTCCAAACTCTCCGTAAACTGCCGAGCCCTTGTCGAATCGCATCGTGTACACCACGTCTTTGATGATCTCGAGACTGATGCCGAACAGCGTGACACCCCACTCGTGAGAGTCAAGACCGGTTGACGCAGTAACGAGCTGCACGATTTTTCCGGCGAAAGCTCGACCGCTTTTCCCGTGCTCCATCATCATTTCTGTGCGCTGATCGAATGGAGTTGCATACCAGTTGGCATGGCCTTCTCGACGCTTGCTCATCGGGTAGAAGCAGAACGCAGGCTTGCCTTCGGGAGGGAGTTGCGGATAGAGCCGGTCACGCAAGGCTTCTTCTGGCAGGCCTTTGGCGTACTCGCTGACCTCGGTGATGCTGAGGTAGCTGTCACGAATGTTGAGACCGGCTCGCTGAATGTTGATTTGTAGCGAGTGAAGCACGGCCATGTCGCTGCTGATCGCCATCACCCCGATGTCGGCCTTGTGACCGAGCATTGCTGCCGTGATCACTTGGCAATCCGCTGATGTCGCATCGGTGATGGCCGATGTCAGCGCAGCGCGATCAACTGTCGCAGTTGGTGAACAGAAGAGGTGGAGAACGCAGACGCCGGTGTCCATTTGCATGCTGTTGAGGCTATCGACGAACCAGTGAGGCGAAGGCCGCTGCGATTCGATGCGCGGCGGCGGTGTCGACCTCGAGAAAGAGCGAAGGCTCAATGAGTTCAATCTCAGAAATCACGGGCCCATCATCGGTGGGCAGCATGTCGATGCGGGCATACGCAGTTTCAGGAAGCAGTGCGAGCACTCGATCACACAACGCCAACTCGCTCTCACTCGGCGTGTGGGCGCTGATGACCTCAAGCACGTGACCATCACTCGACCACTGAACGTCGCCGTTGAGGATCGCTTCTTTATGAAAGGAGTGGCTCAGCACACCAGCAGCGGTGACGAGTCCGACTTCTCCATGAGTATCGATGTTGGTCAGATATGGCTGAATGAGAGGGGTTTCACCAGATTCGATAAGCGCGCGCAAGTAGTTGAGTGCCGCCTCATGCTGTTCGGTGAAGCGCCGTACCCCATGCGACCCTGCTCCGACCGACGGCTTTACAACGATGTCGCTACCGATCTCGGCCAGTTCGCGTTGCGACATGAGTTCGTTGCGATCCATGACTGTCGTTGGAACGACCGGTAAGCCTTTTGCAGCAACATCGGCGAGATAACGCTTGTCGCTATTCCACCGGATGAGCTCTGGAGGATTCCAGAGTTGGGTCTGCTGTGAAACCTGTGTCAACCAGTGATCGAACTCTTCGCGCCGGCGATGGTAATCCCAGGTTGATCGAATGATCGCTGCGTCATAGGACGACCATGCAATGTCGTCGTCCCAGGCAACGACCTCTGCGTTGACGTTGAGCTGTTGCAGCGCTGAGACGAGCGGTGGAAGATCAGAGTCTGGGTGAGAAAGTTCCGATGCGCTGACAAGGGCGATGTTCTTCGCATGCAACTCAACCACCTCAGATGGCTGCAGATTGGTCTCGAAGATGTGTCAGCCGCCAGCCACAGCCGGGATGATGCTCACGGTCACACCATCTGCCACCGGGGTGGAAAGCCCTTCGAGGTACCGAACATCGTCGTCATCAACAAAAACGTTCACGAACTTGCGCAGGTCGCCACTCTCATCGAGGAGCCGATCGGCGAACCCAGGGTGAGCGCCCTCAAGCGCCGTGATGACATCTGAGAGAGCACCAGCTGCGACCTCAACTTGCTTTTCGCCACCTGAGAGCGGGCGGAGGGTGGTTGGAATTCGAACGGTTACGGCCATGGCAAAACTCTACCGAACTAGTCAGATTTCAGCACCTTGTGCTCATGTAGGTTGACGGTGTGCGAATACTTGCTGCCGTCGACAAATTTCGTGGCACCGCCACTGCCCACGAGGTCGCATCCGCCATCGGTGATGCATGCTGGGATCTCGGGCACGAGGTTGTCGAGTTACCTCTCGCAGATGGGGGCGAGGGACTCCTCGAAGTATTTGGTGGGGCAAACCGTCATCATCGGGTGACAGGGCCTCTCGGGACGTCGCTCGATGCTGGTTGGCGACTCAATGGCCGCACAGCCATTATCGAAATGGCGCAGGCCGCGGGGCTTGAAATTGCCGGTGGCGCCGATGCAAACCGTCCGCTCGATGCGACAACTGCTGGAGTCGGAGAGCTCATCCTTCATGCGATCGCAGTAGGCGCTCGTCGAATCATTGTTGGTCTCGGCGGGTCTGCCACAACCGATGGAGGGCTCGGGGCGGTGCAGGCCATCGGTTCTCCTGGTCGTCTCAAGGGCATTGATCTTCGAATCGCGTGCGATGTCACAACAACCTTCGTCGACGCAGCCCGAGTGTTTGGTCCACAAAAAGGGGCAACGCCTTCTCACGTTGATCTTCTCACCGGTCGACTTCAACGTCTCGCACAGGTGTACGAAACCGATTACGGAGTCGATGTCAGCGAGGTGTCGGGCTCAGGTGCTGCCGGCGGTCTCGCTGGTGGACTTGTCGCGCTGGGCGGCGTCATCGAACCCGGTTTTGACCTCGTGGCAGATGAGGTCGGTCTGTTCGATGCCATTGAGCACACCGACATGGTCATTACGGGCGAGGGGCATCTCGATGCACAAAGCTTCGAGGGCAAAGTGGTCGGCGGTGTCTCTCGTATCGCAAGCGAACATGACATTCCGGTGGCTGTCATCTGCGGATTCGCTGACAACGATGTTGCCGATCGTCTTCCGACGTATTCGTTGACCGAGCGCTACGGTCTCGACGCAGCGACATCGCAGACGAGACGACTCATAACCGAGACGTCGAGAGAAATTCTCTCAACGTCTCCCGCCGGCTAACTCGTCAGCCCGAGGTTCCTGCTTCGACCTCGGTCACCGCTGCCGGTGCGAGCTCTTCGAGCGTGCGACCCGCTTTATCAAGACCGAGCATGACGAGCACGCCAGCTCCATCAAGTGAACCCGTTTGCGTCGGGGCCGGGGTTTGCACAGGCGCAATTGACGACACACCACCCATTGATGCCGCTACAGATTCTGCTACCGCTTGCGCAGCTGGAATTCCCGCGTCGTAATACACGACGGTGAGTTCGAGACGGCCCCCAATCGACGATGATGCATTTGTCGGCGAGCCGACCGAATACCCGGCTGCGGAGAGTTGATCACTTAAGAGCCCTGCAGATCCGCTCACGCCATTTGCGTTCGCAACGATGACTGAAGCTCCTTCTGTCACTGGGCCAGCGACGGTGGTGGTGGTCTCGATGACAACTGTGGTCGAGGTCAACGAGGCATCGACTGCAACAGTGGTTTCCACCGCAGTTGTTGCGACCGGCCCTCCGAGCACAGCGTCACCGCTCGACGAAATCGATCGCAAGATAAGGAATCCGACGACGACTGCGATCACCGATAGAACGATCGCAAGTCCGCCGGCTACCTGTGCGGGCTCGTTTCGAGGAACACGCCTCGGTACGCCACCGCTTGAGTCTCTCGAGTCGCTCATTTCGACATTCCCTCCGATGCATCGGTGCCGGTTCCTAGTCGTTCACGACGCCGGATCACTCGTTGACGCTCGAGTCGACGAACAAGAAGTTCATCATGTTCGAGAGCCTCCGGGAGTTCCAACAATTCGTTCAGCTCGCCATGGTACTCGTCAACTGAACACTGAAATCGCGCCCTAATTGCTCGTTCGCGGGTGTCGTCAAGCGTCCACCATGTGCGTTCGAATTCGAGTACGGCTCGCTGACGATCTGTGATCACCTCACAAGAATTACCGCTCAGAGGGTGCAGTTACAAGCACCATCTAAAAGCTTCTGGCCTTCGGCATGAATTATCCTCTCCAAACGTGTCTGACAAACCGTTCATCATCGGAGTTGCCGGAGGTACTTCATCTGGGAAAACCACGATCGCTGAGCGCCTCGCCGACTCGATGGGTGCCGATGAACTTGCTCTCGTCAAGCTTGACTCGTATTACATTTCACGGACCGAGCAGCCGATGGAAGAACGGGCTGCAGCGAATTACGACCACCCTTCAGCGTTCGATTGGGATTTGCTCAACGAGCATCTCGACGAATTGCTCAACTGGCGCCCAGCGCCTGTTCCGACGTACGACTACACCATCCACGACCGAACCGACATCGTTGAAGTCGTCCGACCTGCCCGCATCGTCGTCGTCGAAGGAATTCTCGTGCTGTGGAACACCGAACTGCGCAACCAGTTCGACCTCAAAGTGTTTGTCGACACCCCCGCCGATCTCAGGTTCATCCGTCGTCTCGAACGCGATGTTGTCGAGCGCGGGAGAACTCAAGAAAGCATCATCTCTCAATATCTTGCGACCGTTCGACCAAGCCATGAGGACTTCATCGAGCCCAGTCGCGCCCATGCCGATGTCATCATTCCGGAAGGCGGGCTTAATCGGCCAGCGCTCGATGTATTGATGGCTCGTGTACGAGAAATCGTGAACTAAGCGATGTGCTCAGGGAGTGCTGGTGGCGACACCCGGCAGCAGCTGATCGGCAAAGTCGTCGCCAAGGGCAACGATCACACCAGCGTCACCGAGCTCTGACGAACTGATCGGTGGCACTGCTGGCATCTCTACGAGTTGTATGACTCCCCCGAATGCCCGAACGAGAGACTCCGCGACCGCCAATGCTGCGTCGTCATCGATGTAGTAAATCTTCGATGCTCCGAGCGCGCCTTCGGTGGAATTGGTTGGCGTACCCATATCGAAACCCTCGGCGGCGAGGAGTTCTGACATTCGGCCGGCCGACCCGTTGATGCTGCTGGCGTTGGCCACGATGACCACCGCTCCGTCGGTGACAATTTCTGGGACTGCGGTTGTCGTTGTCTCCTCAACAGTTGTTGTCGTCACCGCTGGCGCAGCGGTCGTTTCAACCGATGCTTCGGTCGTCGTGGTGACGACCTCAGCGGCATCGTCACCTCCACATGCTGCAATGACTGAGCCACAAATCGCGATAGCCACTACTGCTCGTGTGCGGAGCGCAACTCCGCTCGACACGTTGACCTTTTTAACCGCCATCCCCTTACAGTACCGCGTCCAACGGGGTCGCCCGATTCGCGCAAACGAGAGCGAAGGAAAGGGAGATAATGTCCACTTCATCATGAGCACATCGATTCCTGTTATCGATCTTCAACAACCTGATGATGTCGTCACCTCATCCATCATTGAGGCGTACTCTCAGATCGGGTTTGCTCAAATCATCGGCCATGGTGTCGCCCAATCCACCATCGATGCCGCATTCGATGCATCGGCACGTTTTCACGCTCTTGAACTCGACGAAAAGATGGCCATTGCGCTCGACCACAATCATCGCGGCTACATCGCAGATGGCACCGCCGTCGACCGTTCATCAGAGGTGGTGCCAGCGACCGCAGCGAATCGAAGCGAGTCGTTCATGATGATGCGGGACGACAATCCAGATTCTCGTGAGGTTGCGCTTCGCACCCCTCTTGCCGGCGCAAACCAGTGGCCTCACCTCGACAACTTCCGCGAACCGGTGACGAGATGTCATGACGCCATGCGAGACGTCGCGTTAACGGTTCTCACGCTCATCGATCACGGACTCGGTGCCGAGGGGGCACTCATCGATACGTTTTCAACTCCAACCACATGGTTCCGGCTTCTCCACTATCCACCGGTGATGGTTGATGCCCCCGAAGACGTTTTCGGTTCCGCACCCCACACCGACTTTGGCGCACTCACTCTCGTCGCTCAAGATTCCGCCGGTGGACTGCAGGTCGCCAAGGGTGGCGATGAGTGGATCGATGTTGAGCCCATCGATGGAGCATTCGTGATGAACGCCGGTTCAATGCTGCATCGGTGGAGTAACGGTCGGTTGAGGGCGACGCCCCACCGGGTACGCAATCGTGGCAACAGTGACCGGTATTCGTGCGTCTTGTTCTGCGACCCGCACATGTTGACCGAAATCGCGCCGCTTCCCACGTGCGTAGGTGGCGATGGGCCACTGTTCGAGCCGGTTGTCTTTACTGATGTCGTCGCTCACCATCTGGGAGCGATCTATGAGCAGCATCAACACTGATGGCAATGGAGCCGGGTGCGAGAATCGAACTCGCGACCACATGATTACAAGTCAAGTGCTCTACCAACTGAGCTAACCCGGCGAAACAATTCATCGAATTGCCCTCGTAAGGCTAGAGGTCACCCCCCGTCACCGCTACTGGGTACCACGATTCACTTCGTCAAATGAGAGGCCTCAGATTTCTCGCCAGCCGACGAGCTGTGCGTTCACGATGATCCGATAGGCGAGGCTTGTCGGTAAGAAGTTTTTTCGGCTGCATGCAATGAGCGATATTGATGTGGTTGGTAGTGAGCGGGTGGCCTCCAGAATTTCATCTCGGTCATCGGATGTGAGATGTCGTTCCACGACCGCATAGGTGAAGACCCTTCCATCGGTGGTCGTGACCTCAACGGTGTCACCTGGGTTGAGAAGGTGAAGATTTCGAAATGGTCCGCCTGCAGTTGTTCGATGAGCGAATACTGCGACATTGGCAGCCTGCCCCATGTCTCCGGTGCCCGACCAATGCCATGTATCGCCGGCGTCGGTGACTTCATTCGAGTCACCGTCACGGACGGTGCTGTGGTGGCCAATTCTCGGGATTGTGAGCTGCCAGTCGGGCCCAATCGATGGTGGTGTGGGGTTCGACGGTGCCGCCACAATCGGTTGGCGTGGTGTGCCAGTGAAGTAGCCGAAGTAATCAGCAAGCACATGACATCCCTCATATGCGTAGACCGAGAACCCTGACCCTTCGGTGATTCGCGTCACCACTTGGTTCGCAACAGTCATCCCACGAGAGGTGTAGTTGACACTGGACGTTTCTGGATACACCGACGGCGACCAGCGATAGGTTCGGGCGGGCGCAACCGAAAGGTAGCCCCATCCCAATGCGTCGACTGCCGTCATGTTCAACACGAGCGAGGACGCAGATGTTGCAGACACCCCCGGTGCCGGTGCTTCGAGCATCCAGTTCTGCCACAGTCGTTGTGGCTCGGGTTTTCTCGTGTCAACGATGCGTTCGGGAGTGGCGGGTACAAATAAGCCATCTGATGACACTTCGCTTTCGTCACCGGTGAAGTAACCGAGCAGGTCGACGATGATGTGTGCGCCGCTATACGTCCAGATGGTGAAACCTCGGTCGCCTCCAGCATCTCCTAGCCGCAGAACCGCCGAGCTTGCCCGTGTCTGGTCTGCACCGTCGACGTTCACGTTCGACGAATCTGGTACCTCGGTCTGACCAAATGGGTAGCAGGTGAGGAATCCCCAACCCTCGGTGTCAGTAACGGTGAGATTCACCGTGACCGCTGTTGCATCGCGAGGCACCGTCTCTGGCATCGCAACAGAAATCGTTCCTCCTGCGGCTGGTTTGCCTTCGCGGAGTTGTCGGGAATCAACGATGCGCGACGGCGTATCCCATCCGACATAACGACCTGAGCGCACTGGCGCAGATGTCGGTACGAACACTCCGGCGACATCAACGATGAGTTCGCAATCGTCGTCACTTTCAACTTCAACCGACCCGTCACTGCCGAGTTGAACGGTGACCAGATTCGCAACAACTTGGTTTTCGCCCGCCATATTGAGGATTGACACATCAGGTCTCGTCACCCCCGACGGATAGGCCGTCACGAAGTTGTCACCCGCATCATTGATTGCTGTGATCGTCAGCACTGCAGCAGTGACGTCCATCGGCACACCTGATCTCCCGGTCACCTGCACTCGAATATGCCGACCCTTACTTGTCGCAGTGGTGACGTAGGGATACCGGCCGTTTGCCGGCTGCCGCGTATCGGCAAGTCGAAATTGACGATCTAACGCAACGAACGTGCTCGCTCCCGCCGGAAGGTCATCGGCGAGCGCCAATGCTGGCGTCTGCCAAGGAAGCATGTCAGCTACAAGAACAGCGCCCACCCCGGCACCGAGCCCAGTGAGGAATTGTCGACGGCGAAGTTGTCCGCGTTCCGTGTGATCACCAGGCACGAGCACCAACTGTAGAGCCTCTGCCTCACCTGGCTGAAGTGGTCACTCCTGCCCTAACGAAGAACTACCGATGGCGACGAACTTCATACGTGGCGAGTGCCGCTGCCGCTGACACGTTGAGTGACTGGACCCGACCATGCATCGGAATTGCGCAAATGAGATCGCAACGCTCCCGAACAAGGCGCGACAGCCCAGCTCCCTCGGCTCCGAGCACCACACAGATACCTTCGGCGGCAAGATCCCCAAGTTCAAACAGACTGCGATCGGCTGCGTCGTCAAGACCAACGATCCAAATGCCTTGATCTTTCATGCGCGACAACGCAGCCGGAAGCCCGGGCACCACTGCTACCGCTACATGCTCGACCGCTCCCGCAGCAGCCTTCGCGACTGTCGGAGTGATATGAACAGCTCGGTGACGGGGAACGACAATGCCGTCTACTCCTGCGCCCTCGCAACTGCGCATGATTGCCCCAAGATTTCCCGGGTCGGTCACACCATCGACCGCAACAAGAAACGGAGCGCGGCCCTCGCGTCGAGAGATCAGACGCGAAAGATCAATTTCGGGAACCTCTGCCGCCCGGGCGAGCACTCCCTGAGGGGCTTCCGAACGTGCAGCGGTTTCAAGGCGCCGCCGGGCTACGTACGCAACCGGCACTCGATTCGCTTTTGCGAGACCGACGATGTCGTCGAGTGCTTCGTCACCCTCAAGCTCAGACGAGATCCAAATCTCTTGAACTTTGCGGCGCTGGGCGAGCAGCAACTCCCGAACGGCCTGACGGCCTTCAATCTGTGACCCACCGAGAGTTTTTGGTCGCGAGGTGCGTGGTTCGTCATCGCGTCGAACCGCTCCTGTTCGACCTGCTCCTCGACTGCGAGGACCTTGACGCCCGCCCGCTTTACCTGAAGGGCGCGAACCGTTACGAGCATTCTTTCGAGGTTGGCCACCGCGCGAACCTCCACCGCTGTTTCTTCGGGCGTTCATCGCGTCACCACCACGCTTGCCCAACAGGCAATGCCTTCCGAGCGACCGATGGCACCAAGGCCTTCGGCTCGGCGACCGGTCACGGTGACTGGCGCTGCGCAGGCTGCACCGAGATTGCGTTGCATTTCTTCTCTCACTGGCGCAATCTTTGGAAGTTCGCAGACAATCGCGACCGATGCATTTCTGATCGTCCATCCGAGTGACACAACTTCAGAAGCGACTGCTCGTAGCATCTCGATTGAATTTGCTCCGGCCCATTGCGGGTCGGTATCGGGGAATCGCTCACCAAGGTCGCCGAGTTGCAGGGCCGATAACAGCGCATCGGTAATCGCATGCGCAGGGACATCGGCGTCGGAGTGCCCGACGAGTGACCGCTCACCAGGAAACTCAACGCCGCCGAGAATGAGGGGGCGATCTGTTTCGTCACCAAACCGATGGATATCAAATCCTTGGCCCACACGGATGTCAGAAATCATTGTTCAACCTCTCGCCGCGCCCATTCAAGATCGTCTTGAGTGGTGATTTTCCGGTTTGAACTCTCTCCGTCAACCACCACGACGACACCGCCAGCTCTCTCGACCAGCATCGCATCATCGGTTGCGGTTGAGGTGCCGTCGTCCAATTCGTGGGCTCGTCGAAGTGCCACCGCGGCAAACGCCTGTGGCGTCTGGACCGCAACAAGCGTTGATCGATCGGGAGTCGACTCGACCGTGCCACTGCCATCGGAAGCAACAATTTTGATGGTGTCGGTAACGGGAACCGCGGGGATCGCCGCATCAGCACCGTTGCGAACTGCAGCGATGACCTGTTCGAAAAGGTCTGTTGATGCAAAGGGGCGAGCTGCGTCGTGAACGCACACGATGTCGGCATCAGCAGGAACTTGGGCCAACCCATTGCGAACACTTTCGCTTCGCGAAGCCCCTCCCGCAATGCCACCTTCGCGTTCAACGTCACCTGCCGGCACCACCACAACAACGCCATCACTCACCGCTCGAGCGGCCGACACCGACCGATCGATTACTCGGGTGTCGCCAAGCGTCTCATATTGCTTCATTCCGCCGAAGCGCGCGCCACTTCCTGCGCCGACCACGATCGACCAGACATGGCCGTGTTGAGGTTGCTCGCTAGAAGTCATTGAGCCGCAGGGTAGTACCATGAGGGCACAGTGACTCAGAATCCAACACCACCCCTTGATCCGCTGACGGCACTACAGAGTGTGCCGATCTTCTCTGAGGTGCATGACGACACTCTCAATGGTCTGGTGTCTGCTGCTGAAGTGAAAGAACTCGTCCGGGGAGATGTGCTCTTCAATGAGGGTGATGAACCTAATTCGCTTCACATTGTGTTGTCGGGTCGAATCGCCATCGTGATGACCTCAGAAGTCGACGATCGAGAGAGTGTTGTTGCCCTCATGGACTCAGGCGACCTCTTCGGTGAACTCGGGCTCCTCGATAGTGGTGCTCGCTCCGCAACAGCTCGAGCAATCGAACCGACGAGCATCCTCGAAATTCGTTATGACGACGTGAGAAAGATCTTCGATGAGCAGCCCGACTTGGTGTGGGCGGCGGCTCGGATGCTTGCACAGCGTCTTCGCACAATGGACGAAGCATTATCTGATTCTGTCTTTTTGGATGTGACGGGTCGGACTGCGAAACGCATCATCGAACTCTCAGAGGGCGAAGATGAGTTCACGATTCCAGTCACTCAGGAAGAACTTGCGGGAATGGTCGGTGCATCACGCGAGCGGGTCAACAAAGCGATTTCGAGTTTCGTACGGCTCGGCTGGCTCGAACAGCATGACCGTAACTATCGCATTCTTCAGCGCAACGAACTCTCGATTCGCGCCCGCTAACTCAGCGTTCTTCGGCGTTATCTCCCGCGTACCCACTCGCCCACTCGAGCGAACGCGTCCGCTGCGTCATCGGCTCGGTGATCAGGACGGCTTGAGTCGTGAGCGAACCCATGTTTCGCATCGGAATACCGGACGACCTGGGTGCCGGTGGCTTCAAGGTCTGACACCGCATCGGGCGGGGTGTACGGATCAAGGTCGCCAATAATGGCCAGCACGGGGTCTGGTGACGCAGCTACATGGGGCAATGGCTCGCTTTGGCCCGGGCCGTTCCATGCCGCAGGAAGCCGAATCATTCCGTAAAAACTTGCGATGCGATCAAACCTTTCCTGGTCGGCAGCCTTGAAGCAGTGCATCCCTCCGAGACAGAACCCGACAAGGCTGACCTCATCGCATCCGGTGAGATCGGCCGCTGCGGCTAGGTCACCTAACACACGATCGTCGGTGAGCCTCGATACCGCCTCGTAGCGAGGCTCGATATCAGCCGTGAGTGATTCGGTTGGGAATGGCTCGACCGCAATCGTTGTCATGTTCCACTCGTCAGCAAACCGCTGCACGAGGTCATCAAAGAGCGGGCGAAGGCCGAAAATATCGGGGGCGACGACGAGTCCGCGAGTTGACCCAGCTACTCGGACGACTTCGAGTTCAGTTCCATTTTCTAGACGTTCACGCATGGTCGTGACCTTATTCCAATCGTTATAGGGGCATCGGCTTAAGCGTCGCGGCGGCGATCGACCACAACACCGATACTGCCCACAACGATCACAAATGCGGCGAAATACAGGTGTCCCCATGGTCTGCTGAGGGCACCATCAAATCCGGAGGCGCCATCGATGCCTTGGAACGCCGTCTGGTACGGCATCCACTTCCACGCCGACTCATACCCACTCAACGCGAAGGCAAGAGCGATCAGGTTCTCGATGATGAGGGGCCACAGTAAGACAACGACAATCGCAACTGGAGAGTTCTTGATGAGCACGCCGAGCCCGAGGCCAAACCACGACACGATGATCGCAAATGTCACAAGAGCGACGAAGACCTTGAACGAGTGGTCGAACCAACCATCAACAATGATGGTGGCTCCACGGCTGTTCAACAGTGCCGCTCCGAGGCCGAAGTTCAGCCAGAACAAGACGGTCATCACCACGGTTGTCACCAATGTCCCGATGGCAGCTTTGCTCACGATGACCTTCCAGCGTGCGGGCACTGCGGCGTAGGTAACACGAATTGTTCCGTGTGTGAATTCGCTGGTGAGGTTGATCACCCAGAGTGATGAGAGCAGCAGCAGCGAGAATGCACCCGAACTCGCAACGATCGATACAACGTCGCGATAGGACACAAATTGAGGATCAGGGTTGAAGATCCCGACCAGTGTCGAAATGATCAACGGAAACATCATCGCGATGATGAGCAACACCCAATGCGATCGCACCGTACGCGCTTTCAGCCACTCACTTGCGATGATTGCCTTCATGACGACGACCCCGATCGGTACTCTTGGTCGTCTCTCGTCACCGCAAGGAAGGCATCTTCGAGACTGTCGGTGACTTCTGATAGTTCGTGCACCACTGCTCCGTTGCTGTGTGCAAGTTCACCAACGTCGGCTATCGACACTCCGGTGATCAGTGCCTCATCGGAATCTGAGGTCTCGCTGATTATTGATGCGTCGCCACCACGCTCCCGCACCGCCCGCACGATGACGTCGATCTGTGGCGACCTCACGCGAATTCGAGTTGTCGTGTGACGGGCAATGAAGTCTGCGGCGCTTTCATGCGCGATGAGACGTCCTCGGCCAATGACAACAAGGTCTTCAGCCATCAGTGCCATCTCAGAGAGCTGATGACTGCTGACGAGAACTGCTCGCCCTTGACCTGCGAGGTACTGCAACATGTCGCGCATCCACCTGATGCCTTCAGGGTCGAGACCGTTTGCTGGCTCATCGAGGATGACGACCTCGGGGTCGCCGAGCATCGTCGCAGCGAGTCCGAGGCGCTGCTTCATACCGAGTGAGAATGTCTTCACGCGGCGATGAGCAACATCGGTGAGACCGACGAGCGCAAGAACCTCATCAACTCGTTGCCGGTCGAGGTGGTTTGAGATCGCAAGCCACTCGAGGTGATGGCGTGCTGATCGTCCCGGGTGAACGTACGACGCATCGAGCAACACCCCGATTGTTCTAATCGGATCTTCGATCTGTCGGTATTGCTTACCCGAAAATGTGACATTTCCGGACTGAGGATGATCGAGGTCAACCATGCAACGCAGGGTGGTCGACTTCCCTGAACCGTTTGGTCCGAGAAACCCGGTCACTCGGCCGGGCTGCACCGAAAAGTGCAGATCATCGATAGCGACAGTATTTCCGAAGCGCTTCGTCAGCCCTTCAACGGTGATCACGGTTGTGACCCTAGTTTTACTTACGCTTGGGCAGCAGTCACTGCGGCTCGTTGCGCAGCAGAGGCGAGTTCTGTCATCACCGAGTCATCGTGTCCGAGACCCACGAAGAGGGCCTCGTAGGCACCCGGAGCCATCGCGACGCCTTCGTTCAACATGGCGTGGAAAAATCGTGCGTAAGCAGCTTCATCGGTTGTGGTTGCATCGTCGAAATTACGAACTGGGCCACCATCGCCAAAATACGCACCGACAAGCGTGCCGACACGGGGAAAGTGTGCAGGCACCCCGGCAGACCTGCAGGCATCGTCGAGCAACGACGAAAGTTCGCTCGCCCGCTGCTCAAGCTCGGAGAAGACCTCGGGTTCGAGAAGGTTGAGCGCAGCGAGACCAGCAGCAGTAGCGATCGGGTTGCCCGCAAGAGTGCCAGCGTGGAAGACCGGTCCGAGTGGCGACAACGTTTCCATGATCGCCTGGTGACCGCCGACCGCTCCGATGGGGAGCCCGCCACCGATGACTTTTCCAAAGGTGGTGAGGTCTGGCTTCACTCCATATCGCTCTTGCGCACCTCCGGGGCCTAGTCGGAAACCAGAAATGACCTCATCAAAAATGAGCACCGCTCCGACGCGATCACACTCTGCACGAAGCCCTTCGAGGAATCCAGGAACTGGCTCGACGACACCCATGTTTGCCGCAACCGGTTCGACAATGACCGCCGCAACGGCTTCATCAAGTTGTGGCACAACGTTGTAGGGCACCACCATCGTTTCGCCGACGGCACCTGCCGGCACGCCAGCGGTTCCCGGAAGACCCAGCGTGGCGACGCCACTTCCACCCGCTGCGAGCAAGGCGTCGGTTGCACCATGGAAATTTCCGTGGAAGATCACCACTCGGTCGCGGCCGGTGTAGCCGCGCGCGAGGCGAACTGCGGTTGATGTCGCTTCGGTACCCGAGTTCATAAATCGAACGCGTTCGCAACTTGGAACTCGTTCGCGAATTGCTTCAGCAAGTTTCATTTCACGGGGGGTCGGCGCACCGTAGGAGGTTCCGTCGACGGCGGCAGCGCTTACCGCCTGTGTAACCGCTGGGTGAGCGTGACCGAGGATGACCGCCCCATAACTTTGTACGAGGTCGATGTAGCGACGACCCTCAACATCGGTGATGTGTGCACCGCTGGCTCCCGCAACGACGTATGGTCGCCCTCCCACTGAGCGGAACGCTCGAATCGACGAGTTCACGCCTCCTGGGATTGCACGGGTTGAGCGTTCGAATATCTCGTCATTTGAAGGGAGGCCCGCCCCGACGCACAGCGTTGCGGTGCATCCTGCGCTCTCGCAGCGCTGTGGATCACAAGGATGGATCACGAAATTCCCTGGGCGCCTTCTGCAAACCACCGAGTGAGATAGGTGAGAATGATGCCCGCGCCGGCTCTCTTGATCGCAGTCAGTTGCTCAAGGGCAACCACGTCGCCATCGATCCAGCCATTTGCTGCTGCGGCCATGATCATCGCGTATTCGCCGCTCACGTGATACGCGGCGACAGGAAGATCGATTGCTGCTCGCACCTCTGCAATGACATCGAGATAGGTCACTGCTGGTTTCACCATGATGATGTCGGCCCCTTGAGCGACATCGCCGGCAACTTCGACAAGGGCTTCACGGCCGTTTCGCCAATCTTGTTGATACCCCTTGCGGTCTCCACCGCCGGCGATCGTCACATCGACGGCCTCGCGGAAGGGTCCGTAGAGGCCGCTCGCGTACTTGCTTGCATACGCCATGATTGGAATGTTGCTGTGGCCTGCGCCATCTAACGCCGAGCGAATAGCGGCGACTTGGCCGTCCATCATTCCGCTCGGGGCGACCATATGGGCACCTGCATCGGCCTGCGCGACGGCAGCGGCGGCGTACAACTCAAGGGTCGCATCGTTGTCGACATTGCCGTGCTCATCGATGATTCCACAATGCCCGTGGTCGGTGTATTCGTCGACACAGAGATCAGAAATGAGCACAACATCGTCGCCGACATCTGCCCGCAGTTGTTCAAGTGCGACCTGAGCGATGCCGTTGGTTGCACACGATGACGAACCTGTCGCATCTTTGTGTTCAGGAATGCCGAACAGCATTACCGAGCGAACACCGAGCTCAGCTAGTTCGTTGACCTCACGTCGCAACGAGTCGACGGTGTGTTGCACAACACCTGGAAGCGAAGAGATTGGTATCGGGTCGGCCACACTCTCTCGAACAAAGAGCGGAGCAACGAGATCTTGAACGTCTACTCGGGTTTCCGCGACAAGGTCTCGCATCGCAGGCGTCGAACGAAGTCGCCGCGGACGATGGGCCGGAAACGGTGCGGGATCAAAAGCCACGACCCGAATGGTACGAGCACCGGCCGCCGACGGCACATCTGTGAGTTGTTCTACGGTCAGTTGAAGTAGTTCAACGTGGCGCTGACGAGACCATCGATCGTTGATGGTTCTGCGACGGCAGCTACTTGTAATGCTTCGTGCTCGGCAGTGCGGGCGGTTGGTGCCCCAATCACCACGACGGGTGGTGAGCTCAGCCCGTAGGTACGGCATATCGACGCCCACGCTGCTGCTGCAGAACTCGCAGCGAGCAGCACGAGGTCTGACGTCACTGCAGGTTCGGCAGTGTCCTGATCTACTTTTATGGGCTGGGTTCGGTAAGTCACGACATCGGTCACCCGCCACCCAAGTTGTTCGATGCCTGTGCGAACCTCACCCGATGCTTGTTCGCCGCGGACGATGACCACGTGCCCTCCACCCGATGGTGCTGCTGGAAACGAGCGCACGAGGTCTTCACCTGAGGCGTTTTCGGGGACGAGATCAACGATTTCTCCACTGACTTCTCCGAGCACTGCCGCCGATGATGGACCCACTGCACATCGATGTGATGCGAGCGACGCCCACGGCTCACTTCGACGCGCGCCGTTCGCTGATGTGACGACGAGCCAATCGATGGGCTCATCCACCGAGGTGTTCACACCGACATCGACGATGTTGGTGAGCGGAACGTGCACAACCGTCGCCCCGTGATGTTCAAGGCGTCGTTCCAGGTCGCCGGCATCGGGTCGAGTGGTCACAATTCGACGACCGTGGAGCAACCCTTCGCTCATCGTGAACGTCTCACACCCCGACCGTGATCCGGGCCTCGTTGGCGAGCGCTCGAGCTGCGGCGATATCTCGTTTGAGATCGCCGGTGAGTTCGATTGATACTCGGAAATTCGATTCATAGCCGGCTAAGAAAGCGGTGAGCACGCCTCCCGAGACGTGGGCTCCAACTGGGGCAGAGCATCCCGCGCCAAGTTCGCTGAGGTAGGCACGTTCGATCGTCACTTCGGTTGAGGTGTTCTCGTCATTGATGCCAGCCAGCGCTTCGAGAACTTCAGGCGAATCGTTTCGACACTCGACGGCGACTGCACCTTGGCCAACCGCCGGTACGAAGACCGCAGGGTCCAGTTCCTCGGCAACGTGGCTGGTGAGGTTGAGCACTTCAAGTGCTGACACTGCCATCACAATTGATCCACTATCGGGAATTTTTTGCAACCGAGTCTCAATATTTCCGCGCAATTCCAAAAAATTGAGGTCTGGACGAATCTCTGCGATCTGGGATCGACGTCGCACCGAACCGGTCGCCACCGTTGCGCCATCTTCAAGGTCGAGGAGCCGGCGCCCAATGAGTGCGTCTGTCGGGCTTCGTCGGGTCATTACCGCAGCGATGTCAAGTTGATGCGGGCGTTCGGTTGGCAGATCTTTCGCTGAGTGCACTGCAGCATCGGCACGACCGTCGAGCACCGCTTGTTGAACCTCTTTCGTAAAGACTCCCTGTCCACCGATCTGGTGAAGGGGTGTATTCGCTGCTTGGGTGCGATCGCCGTGGGTATCAACGATGACGAGTTCGCTTTCAACGCCGCACTGAGACAGAGCATGCTGTACGCCCTCTGCTTGTGTGACCGCTTGACGACTTCCACGCGTTGCGAGTCTTATGACCACACCCATACCAATGATGATCCTAGGCGTCGCCAGAGAGAGGGTCGTCGAGGTTGAACAGGTCGATTACCGCTGATGCGAGTCGCTCACCACGCGGTGAGCCAGCTTCTAAGCGCAATCTCACCGATGGTTCGTGCAGCAACTTTGCGAGAAGTTGGGTGGTGACGACGTCGAGGGCGTTGCGCGCATCGTCATCGAGTCGACCCGCAACACGGTCGAGTTCGTCGCGACGAATGCTGTCGAAATGTGAGCGGAGAGCCGAGATAAGCGGAGCCACCTGCACTGCAGACGATGCGATCGCATAACGGTCAAGTTCTTCAGAGATAATCGCCTTCACCGCTTCGACAGAAGAGGTTCGGGCTTCTCTGCCGCGTTCGGCCCAGCGTTGCACGTCGTCGAGGTTGAGCACGGTGAGGTCAGAGAGTTGAGCGACTTCGTGGTGCACGTCTCGCGGTACCGCAATGTCAATAATCAAGGTCGGGCGATCTGGCGAGGTCGCAGGCCGAGCCATCTCGGTCGTGATGATCGGCTCTGGAGCGCCGGTGCAAGTGATGATGAGATCAGATTCAACGAGCACATGATCGAGTGCTGCCAATGGTTGCACCGTGCCATTCACACGATCAGCGATTGAACGGCCGTGTTTTTCGGTTCGATTGAGCACTGTCATTTGGCGGGCACCATGGCCGTGGAGCGCAACTGCAATGCCTTCACCCATGATTCCTGCTCCGACCACCGCAACGCTCACATTGTCAAGAGAACCGAGGTGGTCGACCGCCATTTCTACGGCGGCGTGACTCATCGACGCGGTTCCTCGCGCTATATCGGTCTCGGTGCGAGCACGCTTTCCGGTTTCGAGACAATGGCGGAAGAGCAGGTTAAGAGTTGAACGTGCTGCCCCCTCTGCCTGTGCGATTTCCCAGGCATCTCTTACTTGGCCGAGTACTTCACCTTCGCCAAGCACCATCGAGTCGAGTCCGGCAGCCACCGAGAAGAGGTGATGTGCTGCTGCGTCGTCATGTTCGGCGTACGTGTGAGAGTTAATCGTCTCGAGATCAACGCCAGCGGTGGTGGCGAGGAAATGCTGGATGTCATCGAAGCCTTGGTGAAAGAGTTCGGCCACGGCGTAGACCTCGGTGCGGTTACACGTGCTGAGAACGACCGCTTCTCGAACACTGTCGAGGGCAACGAGGCCTGATACAGCTTTCGCAACGCTTTGTGCATCAAGGGCGATGCGTTCAAGGAGGTCAAGAGGGGCGGTGCGATGGTTAACACCGACGACAAGGACAGACATGTTGCTAAGGCCCTACGCCGTTGCGTTGATCGAGCCATCACCGTTCACCGCGCGAAGTTGCGCCGCTGCGGTAAGACGTCGTTGTTCGTGGTACGAGATGATTTGGAGCTCAACGGAGAGGTCTACTCGTCGTACGCTGATGCCGAACGGCACGTTGACCACCACGGGTGCGAAGTTAAGAATGCTCGTGACCCCGCTCTTTACGAGACGATCAGCGGCATCTTGGGCGGCTGATGCTGGGGTTGCGATCACACCGATTGATACCGAGCGCTGAGCGACGACCTGTGGGAGTTCGTCAAGGTGGCGAACTCGCACTCCTCCGACGGTGACGTCGATTTTCTTGTCGTCGATATCAAAGACGCCTTCGATGGAGTAGCCGCGTTCTGAGAAGCCTCCGTAGCCGCTGAGAGCCTGTCCTAGGTGACCGGCACCAACGATGACGATGCTCCACTCGTGGTCGAGGCCGAGTTCGCGCCGAATCTGGTAGACGAGGTATTCGACGTCGTAACCGACACCCCGGGTGCCGTAACTGCCCATATACGACAGGTCTTTGCGAACTTTCGCTGCGTTCACTGCCGCAAGCGTTGCAAGTTCGTCAGAGGAGATATTTGCGACCTCGTTCTCAAGCTGTTCGATCAGCAATTGCAGATAGATCGGAAGCCTGGCGACGGTCGCATCAGGAATGCGTCGGCGTGATCGATGGGGGGACATCGCTCTACATGATAGGTCGCTTGTGCGCGGCTTCACAAAGTCGCGCTCGATACTTTTTGATCGTTCGACTGCGCAAATGTTACTGCAGAAACTAAAGGCGCAGAAGCGACACTGAGCCCGCCACCAAAATGGCCAACAGCAGCAGTCCGAGGGCAAGAGTCGTTGCGGGGCGCATGCCGTGACCTTACCGACCAAATGTGACTGGTGTCGTCACGAGTTCATCTTCACCTTGGGCGATGACGACCTGCTCCCCGACATCGAGGGCGAGTTCGGCGGCCGCAGACCGACGATCGAGGCATACCGCGTACATGCCGAGTGAATCAACTACGACGCCGATGCCCCCGCCGATATCGGCGAAGTTGGCAGCCATCTGAGCCGACCTGACCACGGTGACTCCAGGCTGGGTCGTATCGGGCAAGGTCAATGAAATTGTCGGACCCCAGGTGGCCGGCAGGTCATCGGGCCCAACATTGAGTTGGCAATTTCCGAAATGGTCAACCCACAACACTTCGGCGATGACCTTGTCGTCTTCGTCCCTCGGCAACGGAATAGCCGACGGCATCAACAGCGATGGGTCAAGTTCGGGGCCGAGGTCTTCGATCGCTCCGCCATTACAGAGGAAGGCCGCTGCTGGCGCAAACACATCACGCCCATCGAAGGTGCCACCGGCTCCGCTCAACACGATGTCGGAGTTCGTGATGTGAAAGGCACGCTCTGCGCCTCCGGCAATTGCGACGGCCGGGGCGATGAGCCCGTTGTCTGGGGCAACGAATACTCCGGCACCTCCAGCGACTTCCACGGCGATTGCTTTTCGATCAGTGCCAACCCCTGGGTCGACGACGGCGAGGATGACCCCTTCGGGCAGGTAGGCGGTCGAACGTGCGAGCGCAAGGGCACCGGCACGAACATCAAATGGCGGGATCGAATGCGTGAGGTCAACAACGTTCACGTGAGGAGCGAGATCACGGATGACTGCGGTGCACACCCCGACAAACTCGTCGGCAAGTCCGTAGTCGGAAAGAAACGAGATGGTCTCGAAGCGCCTACTCACAACTGTGACGCTAACGCCAGGTCGACTGCAGCGGTCGCGTGTAGCCGAGTCGTCGGAAAATACGGCACATTGAGGTCGTCACTTCGAAGGAGCAGCTCAATTTCTGTGCATCCAGCGATGATTCCTTCGACACCACCGTCGATGAGCTCGCTGGCGATGTCGATGTAGGTCTGTCGGGAATCGTCATCGATGACGCCTTGCACCAGTTCGTCGTAAATGATGCGGTGCACTTCATTTCGAGCCGTTTCGTTCGGTATCCGAACGTCAAGCCCGTGTTGAGATGCGAGCCGTCCCGCATAGAACTCTGCCTCCATCGTGTATTTCGTTCCGAGCAACCCGACAGTGCGCACGCCACATCGGTGAATGTCGGCTGCGGTCGCATCGGCGATGTGCAGCAACGGAACAGATACTGCGTCGGTGATGTCAGCGGCAAGCCGATGCATCGTGTTGGTGCACAGTACGAGAATCTCGGCACCACAGTGTTCAAGATCACGAGCAGCATCTGCGAGTAATTCACCGGCGCGTCGCCAGTCGCCGGAGGCTTGCAAGTCTTCGATCACTGCGAAATCAAAAGATCGGATGATGAGATCAGCCGAGTGGGTCCCACCGAGACGAGTACGAACCTCTTCGTTAATGATTCGCTCATATTCGATCGATGATTCCCACGACATGCCGCCAATCAGCCCGATGCGCTTCATTCTGCACAACCTAGATGTCATCTGCAGAAGAACTGATCTCGAGAGGGGCAAACATCGGTTGCGGCGTGAAATATGGCCTGAAAAACGACTGGGGCTAGTGCCAACCCCCCGATGGCACTAGCCCCGTCGGCGCTTCCGGTTATCACCGGTGCGGCTCAACAGATGTCATGTTAGACCGAAAATCACGGTGTGAAAAGTGCCACACTGGGGAAATATTTCACAAGCGCATAAACGTCAACTTGCGCCGAGTTCACGGCTTCGGGTTTTCGCTGCAGCCACAGCATTAGCCACCAAGGCACGGAGGCCTTGCTCGCTAAAAACATTGAGTCCGGCTGCGGTGGTTCCTCCTGGCGATGTCACGGCCTCTCGGAGTCCGGCAGGGTTGCCTTGAGCAGCGAGCAGCGCTGACGATCCAGACAGCAGTTGAGTCACCATCGGCTCAAGCACCTCTGCTGGCAAATCTGCTTCAGCTCCCGCAGCGATCAAGGCCTCGGCAAACGCAAATACGTACGCCGGCCCTGAGCCAGTGAGCCCAGTGACCGCATCGAAATGTTCTTCGTCAACGCGGAAGACCATCCCGACGGCAGTGAGTAATTCTTCAGCCCAGTCGAGCACCGCAGGGTCGCTCTTGACATCTGTGCAGATCGCGGTCACCCCTTTGCCCACCATGGCTGGCGTATTGGGCATCGAACGCACGACATCAACCCCGTCGCCACATGCGGCCCGCAACGATGCTGTTGTGATCCCGGCTGCAATCGACAGCACACGCTGGGCGCCACCAGCCACCGCAGCAGCCGCAACCTCGGCGATCGCCGGAGGTTTCACTGCAAGCACGGCTGCGCGACAAGTTGGAATCGACTCACTCACCAGCACCTGTGGAAATCCTGCAGCAACTAACTGTCGACGCTCATCCGAAAGCTCGACGACCGCAACTTGCTCAGCGGTCACGATGCCGTCTCGAAGGAGTCCACCCAGCAATGCGGCACCCATATTTCCGCCACCAATGACGACGAGCTCATAGTCGTGTCCGATTTCAGCCATATGCAGACGCTACCGAGTGCATCCCGGTCAAGGGTTCTTTGCCGGCCAAGGCAAGGTGAGGCGCCCGGGTGGCCGGGAATCCGACCTCCCCAATATGGCTCACCCAGAGCACCTCAACTAGTAGAGGTGAGCGCAATGCGCTGCTCGGAAATGTTCGTGTTCGGCAGGTGTCAGTCGGCGAATCTGCGAGCGAATCCGAGGCGGATCATCGCTGGAAACGCGTGCTCGACTGTTTGGTACAGGGTGCCAACAACTCGGTCGAGTTCATCGGTGGTCACCGCGCTGTCAGGAATTGCACCCCGGAGATAAATCGCGTCTTCGTGGCCAACCGAAAAGTGGGCGCCGACCAACCGATCGTTCCGGCGAAGAAGTTGGTCTGCGAGCTCAGCAGCGTTGTCTTCTGGCGCCGGCATGACGTAGGTCTCGTATCGCAAGGTTCGTTGGCCAAGGGTGAGCCAAATCGTCACGATTTCTTTTGACTCTCCGGCGAGCCGTACATACCAGCGAGGTTCTCCGAACGATGTCTCATCACTGGTGCCTCGATCGATCGCAAGAACATGTTCGCCGGCTTCTGCGAACTCGTTGAGCCAGTTGTCGATCAGTGTGACGAGGTCAGCAACATCTGATGGCGATTGCAATTCGCTCATCGGCACTCCAACAGCCCTGCCGAGCGAAGCTCGTCATAAACCTCGTTTAGTCGAGATGCGGCCACCGTCCACGAGTAGTCGAGTGAGGCGACTGCGCCTGCCATCGACATGGAAGTTGCCATCGCTGAATCGGAAAGCACTGCATCGAGTGCTTCGGCGAATGCGGAAGGTGTGCGGGAGTCGACGAGAATTCCTGTCACGCCATCATCGACGAGCGAAGTGAGACCCCCAACCGCGCTTGCCACTACCGGAGTACCGCAGGCCGCGGCCTCAAGCGCGACCAACCCGAAGCTCTCGCTTCTGCTCGGGACGACGATGACGTCGGCGGCTCGGTAAAACGTCGACAGCAGGTGGTGTGGCTGCGGTGCAACGAAGCGAATGCGGTCAGACAAACCGAGTTCGTCTGCGAGCAAGCGCATTTCTTCTTCTTGCGCATGCCCGTTTGATCCACTCGCCCCTCCAACGACCAATAAACGAGCATGTGATTCGTTCATGAGAGCAAGCGCGCGAATCGCAACATCGGGGCCTTTAAGTGCCTGTATGCGTCCGGCGAATAACACCAGCGGGACGTTGTCATCCTCGCCGATGGCCTTGCGAGCACCTCGACGATCACCAGGGCCGAAAATTGCGTGCTCAACACCGGGCGACACGATGACCACCCTTCCCGCAGGCACTCCGTAATGTTCGATGAGTTCTGAGCGTTCCGCATCACACGAAACGCACACTGCGTCGGCGCAACCAATCTGTGCAGCCTCCGCAGCTTCTCGGAAGCCGGGCTCGAGATCTCCACCGGCACCTTTCACTCGGGCGAGGGTGTGAAAGGTAACGATGAACGGCACGTCGAGACGGTGTTTGAGGGCATGCCCGACTTCGCCGCTCAGCCAGTAGTGAGCATGCACGGCATCAACTCCGCCCCGGGCTTCAATATCGTCGACAACGGCCTCTGTGAATTCATCGATGATGTCGGTGAGCGCCTCTTTTGGCAAGTGATGCGGGCCGGCTTGCACGTAGACAACCCGGTGCCCGGGCTCGACAACGACTTCTCGGGGGAGATCAGCCGCATCGGCTCTGGTGTAGACGATGCACTCGGTTCCTTGCTGAGCGAGCGCAGATGCCATTTCGCGCACGTACACGTTCATGCCACCACTGTCGCCAACCCCGGGTTGAGCAAGGGGTGAGGTGTGGAGAGAAATAATCGCAACGCGCCGTTGCTTCTCAGTCGTCACTAGTAGCGAAACCTATCTACTGAGATTGATATTCCCGAGCCCGCGGTTCTCAGCTAGTTGTTCTCAGAGTCAAGGAATTCGTCGACATGGACCTCACCGTCTCTGAATCGGCGTACAAGTTCTGCGCCGAGGGCATCGATCTGCTCGAAGCGCTCACGCCGATCTGTTGAGATCTCTCGTTCGAAGTTGGTGAGCACATTCGTCAACGAAGTGAGTTCGGCTTGGGTCAACTCTTCCCCCGATGAAAGGCGGTTGAACCCGTGTTCGGCACAGAGTTGATCGAGTTGAACGGCGCGAGCGTCATTTGCCAGATGGTCGTCGTCGGCTCGCGGGGCGCGGGATGCCGACGGAGGCCCAGTCAGGTGCTGAGAGAGAACACGCTGCAGCTCACCGGAGAGATCTTCATTTGAATTGTCACCTGACTGTCGCAGCTCAGCGGCGACAAGATCGAGGCGCGCCTGCGCGATCCGACGAACGTACGAGACTGCATCATCTTCATGTTGCAAACGGTTTCGTTCGGCGCGTAGTTCATCGAGTGACAGCGCTTGCAGGTCGAGTTCAGAGGCCATCACATTCCTCCTGAGACCGGCGGGAGCACTGCGATTTCATCGTTGTCACCCACGGGAGTTGATTCGTCTGCGTCGTCACCATTTACCCAAATCCGGCACGTTGGTAGCACGTCAACAAATCTCTGCCCATATCGCCCCGAGGCAGCTGCCAGCACTTCACCAACTGTGGCGCCATCGAGTTGATCGCTGCCGGTGCCTGCGGCTTCTCGAGCCGACGCAAACATTCGAAGCACTGCCACGACGTAAATAGTAGGTGACGACACTCATTTGACCGAGGAAGTCTCCGCAGGTTCGGTGGGGGCACCGGTACCATCAAGGGCCGTGCCGACACCTGTTCCAAGTTTGCTCGTCATTCGACATGGCCAAAGCCTGTGGAACGCGCTCGCTCGATGGCAGGGAATGGCTGATATCGATCTCAGCGATCTTGGCAGGGAGCAGGCACGCATCGCAGCCGAACAACTCGCCGAGGGTCCACACGGATTTCACCGGGTGTACGCATCACAACTTGCGCGTGCGAGAGACACGGCCTCGATTATTGCTGACCACCTCAGGCTTGATGCTCCTGCAACAGATGAGCGTTGGAACGAGGCCGATGCGGGGCCATGGCAAGGGCTCACACCCCAAGAAATTAAAGAGCAGTGGCCAGGATTTCTTGAGCGGAATCGTCGACCCGATGGTTTTGAGCCGTACGACACGGTTGTTCAGCGGTCGCTTGAGGCTGCAACCGAACTTCTGGGCTCGATAGAGCCTGATCAGCCAACGATTGTCGTGACGCACTCTGGGGTCATTCGGAGCCTGCGTCGCCATCTCACTGGGGCGAGTGAACGTGCTCCAAATCTTGGTGGTTTGTGGCTTCACCTTGTGAGTGGTCGTGTGCGTGCTGGGCATGATTTTGATCCGTTGAGTGCAGCCGAGGTTCGGGAATTCTCCGAGGGTCCTGGCCAGGTCACTTGATCTGCGTCGAGCCACCCATCGATGTCGGTATCTCACATGGCTCCGTGAACGCAGGTGGCGGTAGCCTTCGCAACCGTGGGAACCGCAAAACGCGAACGCAAGAAAGCAAATAAGGCCGCTCGTCAGGTACGCGAGTTTCGTCAGCAACGCATTGACAACGCTCGCCGACGCGCGACGAAGTGGGGAACGCTGATCGTTGTTGCTCTCGGTCTCGTTGTCGGCATTGCAGCGCTTGGCGGTGCATTCTCAAGTGATGACGTTGCAAGCGACGTCGCCGGCGAAGCGTCTTCGGCCACCGACAACTCGACTTCACCCGATGACACGACAGCAACAACTGAACCTGCAGTTGATTGCCCTCCTGTTGATGGCTCGGCTGACCAGCAGCAAAGTTTCGATAGTGCTCCGCCAATGTGTATTGACAGCAATGCGCAATACTCCGCTGAGATCGTCACCAATAAAGGCACGGTCGTGGTCGAGCTCGACAGCGACAAAGCGCCGCTCACCGTCAACAACTTTGTGACGCTTGCTCGCTACCGCTACTTCGACGGCATCGAATGCCATCGCATCATCCCTGGCTTCATGGCGCAGTGTGGTGATCCAACCGCAACAGGCGCTGGTGGCCCCGGCTACACATTCGCTGACGAGCTCCCTGAAGCCGGCGAGTATCAGATCGGCTCGCTTGCCATGGCGAACAGCGGCCCCAACACGAATGGCAGCCAATGGTTCATCATTACCGGTGAGACCGGAGTAAATCTGCCACCGAACTACACGCTGTTCGGTCAGGTCACCGACGGTCTTGATGACACTCTTCCGGCACTCGATGCCGCCGGTAACCCTGAATCAAATGGGGTTCCGCCTCTTGAGCAGGTGATCATTGAGTCGGTGACGATCACCGAGGTCTAAGCCTTGCGTTTCACGCAGTCGGTCAGCGACCGGAGTGCCCGAACCCGCCACCGCGGTCATCGCCTGACAGTTCGTCAACCTCGTTCCATGTGACCTCGCCGACGCGCTGCAACACGAGCTGTGCGATACGGTCGCCGCGTGTGACCTCGTAGTCGTCGGTTGGGTCGGTGTTGATGAGCACGACCTTTAGTTCGCCTCGATAAGCCGAGTCGATAAGGCCAGGTGAATTCACGACCGATAGGCCGTGTTTCAGAGCTAAACCTGATCGTGGCAACACGAAGCCTGCCCAGCCCAGCGGAATCGCAACGGCGATTCCTGTTGGCATGAGCACTCGCCCACCTCCGCTTCGAATGACAATGCTTTGCCGTGCATGGAGGTCAATACCAGCGTCGCCAGGGTGGGCATAGGCCGGCAGCGGCATTTCGGGGTCGAGGCGTTGAACATCGACCCTGAGACCGTCACCGCCGGTAGTCACGCGCCGCTCCCTCAAGGGGCTCTACTTCAAGCGTGACGCCGTCGATTGCCACCACTTTGATGATGTCTCCGGCGTTGACCGGAGTGGCTCGGTTGGTTCGTGCACGCCAGTCGGCTCCTCCGACGTTGACGACCCCTTCCGGGTCAACGCTCTCGACAACGGTGCCTTCTGAGCCGACCATCCATTCGCGGCCGATTGTTGGTGTGGCAAATCGTGTTCGGGTCATCGATGGCATACCGGCGGTGAATGACAAGATGACACCGCCGATGCCAGCGACGAGCGACAACCATGTCGGGCGCAACGATGCTCCCGGAACAGATTCGAATAGCCAGAAGCTGCCAATGATGGTGAGCACGATGCCAATTCCGGTCCATGTGCGTGGCAGACCGACTTGAACGTCGACAGCGAACGCAACCATTGCAAGAACGATCAATGCAACTGCCCATGAACGTGCGGGGAGTTCAGCAATGCCGTAGCCAGCGAGCAGGGTTGACACTGCGCCGACGAGCCCGGCGACGCCGACTCCGGCGGTGAAGAACTCAAAGATCAGCAAACCAAGCCCAATGAGTAGAAGCAGGTATGCGACGGGTGGGCTTGCGACGGTATGGAGGAGTTGGTCGAACAGACCGAGCTTCGAGAATCGAGGTGTTGCAATGGTGTTGCGTTGCACCGTGCCTTCCTCGGTCACTACCTCTTCAGTGGTGACCAAAGTGGTCACACCGTTGGAGTAGCCATTGAGGGCATCGAGCATGTTCGCAATCGTTGCAATGCCCTCGTCGGATACGCGTTGGTCGAGCACGCCGAGGTCCCGTGCTTCGCTGAGGCCAACAATGTCGCCGGCGAGCGGAGCGATGCGGGCCGCTCCCTCTGTGTTAGGCGCGATGATTCGTGGGTCAAGGGCACCGATTTTTGCTCCTGGAGCCATGCCACTGACATCAGCAACAGCAAGGAGATGTGCCGAGGCGCCGAGTAAATGAGCACCTGTCGGGCCCACCCAGACCGCTACGGGGATCTGCGAGTTATCGATGGCGACCAACACTTCATCAATTTCTTCGTTGGTAAGCAGCGAGCCTTTTGAGTTCACCTGCAAGATGAGCGCCTGCGCCCCATTGGTTGCTGAGCGTTCAACGGCGGTGACGATTTCACTCGCAACGACATGATCGAGGAGACCGTCGACCTGCAATACATCGACCGGTGCAACATCGTCAGCGGCCGACACCGCTGCCCCACCGAATCCAAGCACAGAGAGCAGGATTCCTAGAGCGATGACTAATCTGCGCACGAGTGCCTCCAGAAACATGTGAATGGTCGAAATTGCGATGAGCGATTCCAGCAACACGGTTGCCCCGTGGTTACTGCCTGATGGAACACTACCGACGGCAGAGCGAGGAGCGCGAGTGCTCCTCGTACTTGGTAAGGGCGGGGTCGGACGCACGACAACCACCGCTCTGCTCGCTCACGGAGCTCATGCAGCGGGGCTCAAGGTGCTTGTTGTTGCGATCGACGGCAAATCATCACTTCATCGGTTGTGTCCTGACGGGGTCGATGTTCGTTCAGTGTCTGCAGGTTCTGCGCTCGAGGATTACCTGCTTGACCAAGGTTTTGGGAACTTCGCTCGCCGACTTGCACAGTCGGGCGTGATCGAAGTTGTTGGCGCTGCTGCCCCCGGAATTCATGATCTTGTGGTGCTCGGCAAGGTGAAACAGTTCGCCAATGCCGGTCAGCACGATGTTGTCATTCTTGATGCTCCAGCCACAGGTCATGCAACGTCGATGCTGTCGTCGGTTTCGGGGTTGCTCGACATTGTTGAGGGGGGTCCGATTCGTGAACAGGCCCTCGATGTTCAGCGGCTGCTCATGGATGCTGGTCGATGTGGTGCGGTTGTCGTCACCAAGGCAGAAACGACTCCAGTTAACGAGTCGATCGAGTTAATTTCTGCCATTCACAGTGTTGATGTCGCCCTTGCCGGGGCCATCGTCAACGCCGTTGAGCCTGACGAGGTGCTCACCAACCTTTCGGAGAAAGAGCGTTCGCGCCTTCCTGCTGAAGTTGCGGAGTTGATTGATGCGGCCATCGCCCGCCATCAACAGTCGCGACACAACATCGGCCGATTCGTCGATGCCCTCGGCAACGGTGTGATGGAAGTTGAGAGACTTGCGACCGCCGACCTCAACCGAGATCTCGTTGCCGCACTTGCGACTGCTGCGTATGGAGAACCGGTTTCATGATTACCGATCTCATTAGCGAACGGTCGGTGATTGTCTGTTGTGGTTCTGGCGGTGTCGGAAAGACGACGATGGCTGCGAGCATCGGGCTTGCTGCCGCCACTCTTGGGCGAAAGGTGGTGGTCATCACTGTCGATCCGGCACGTCGCTTGGGTGATGCTCTCGGTCTCGAGGGTGGCCTCGGCACTGACCCCGCCCGAGTAGTGCTTCCCGATGATGTCTCTGGCGAGCTGTGGGCAATGATGCTCGACCCGGCTACCGAGCTTGAGCGCGTCATTCGTACAACGGCGGTTCGCCCCGGCCAGGCCGATGAGGCACTGGCAAATCCGTTTACTCAATCGATTGCGACCTCGCTTGGCGGTACGCAGGAATACATGGCAACCGAAGCGGTTTACCGGTTGACATCAGATGAGGCATTCGACCTTGTCGTTGTTGATACCCCTCCGAGTGACAAAGCGATGGCCGTTGTTGAGGCGCCCGATGTGTTGGTGAAGTTTCTCGATCATCAAGTGTTCAAGCTGTTGATGGGAACTGGTGGCCGAGCGGCACGGTTGTTGTCGGCCGCCACTCAACCATTGCTGAGAGCAGTTGGCCGGGTGATCGGATCAAACGTGCTGAATGATGTGGTCGAGTTTCTTCGGGCATTCACTGGCATGGAAACGTCATTTCGAGAGCGGGCGATCACGGTGCAAAAGATGTGGCGCAGCGACTCGACTGCGTTTGTGCTCGTTGCGACGCCTACCACTGAATCTCTGAATGAGATTTCACGGTTTAACGACGAACTTATTTCTGCGGGAATTTCTTCCACTGCGCTCATTGCGAACGGCGCAACCACAGAAGTTTCGATCGACGCCGAGACGTCGGGGCATCTTCCCGCATCTGCATCCGAGTGGTTGAGGTGGCAATCAGATTTGGCAGAGTCAGAGCGCACCGTGTTAGCGGCACGAAATGCCGACCTCCCTGAAGTAACGATGGTCGGCCGCTTGCATGAAGACGTCCACGATGTGGATGGCTTGTTGCAGCTTGCGGATGAACTTGTCTCAACCAGTTTTCGCAAGAAATTGCAGTGATGCGTCACTGAGATAGCCTTTTGGGCGTGCATATTCTCCTTGCCACCGATGCCGACTGGGTAGTCGATGAAGTCACTGCTGCTCTCGGTGATAACGAAACGTCATTCACCGTGTGCCGTGAGGGTCGTCTCGTTTCTGAGCTTGTTGCGATCGGAAACATCGATGTTGTGATCGCCGACCTTCAAATTGGTTCGATGGGTGGTATGGCGGTTGCGATGGATCTTCGCCTCGATGCCTCATCGGGTGCAGTTCCTGAGACCCCTCTCGTCATGTTGCTCGACCGCGATGCCGATGTGTTTTTGGCGCAACGCTCCGGAGCTGAGGCGTGGCTCGTCAAGCCACTCGACGCCCTGCGGTTGCGTAAAGCGGTCACTGCAGCAGTTGCGGGAGATTCGTACACCGAGGGCGTGCCGCTAGAAGAGGTCGTGGTCGAGGCTTCTGACGATGCCGAGTCCGAGCCCGCTGACACTGAAACTGCAGAGGCAGAAACAGTCGACGCCGGATAGGCTCCGTATCCGCTACGGGGTGTAGCGCAGCTTGGTTAGCGCGCCACGTTCGGGACGTGGAGGTCGGAGGTTCGAATCCTCTCACCCCGACCACTTTCAGAGATATGGGCCCTTGCTGTCAGGATGGGGAAATGGCTACCCCAGATTCCCTCTCTGTTAACGCTCTGTTCTCCGTCGCCGGCAAAGTCGCCGTTGTCACTGGCGGCTCGCGAGGCATCGGTGAAATGATCGCCGCCGGACTTCTCGCTAATGGAGCAAAGGTCTATATCTCATCTCGCAAAGCCGATCAGTGTGATGCGACTGCGGCTCGCCTTGCAGAAACTTACGGCGGAGAGTGCGTGTCGATTCCTGCTGATCTGTCAACGATGGAGGGCATCGCCTCTCTTGCCAGCGCCGTCGCCGAGAGCGAAACGCAAGTTGACATCCTCGTCAACAACGCTGGCGTGTCGTGGGGTGCTCCAATTGAAGAGTTCCCAGAAAAAGGATGGGACAAGGTGTTCGACACCAATGTCAAAGGTGTCTTCTTCCTCACCCAGCAACTTCTGCCCCTCCTCGAGGCAGGAGCAACTGAAGATGACCCCTCTCGTGTCGTGAATATCGGTTCCATCGATGGGCTTCGAGCTCCGATCTTCGACACGCATTCGTACGGGCCATCGAAAGCGGCAGTTCATGCGCTCACCCGTGAAATGGCGACCAAACTCGTGAAGCGCAACATCATCCTTAATGCGATCGCACCAGGGCCGTTCCCGACGTGGATGCTCTCAACCGGTGTCGGTGGTGGCGGTGACGTTGAGAACACCGACTGGGATGGCGTGGCCCGCACGAACCCTCGAAAGCGTGTCGGTACAGCAGAAGACATTGCTGGGTTGACGATCTTTTTGTGTTCACGCGCCGGCGCATACACGATTGGTGAAACGATCTGTTGCGACGGTGGTGTTGCCATCTCTTAGCCAACACCAATTCGCCTCTGCAAAAATATTTCGAAAAACTTTTCAAAAAGTGTGAGATCACTCTTGGTGGGTGCTCTTGAACGACGTGCCAAACAAGTGGCACCCGAACAAGGGAGAAACCCACCATGAAGATCAACCTCAACACCAACCGCAATTTCCGCACTGCCGGAATCGTGATCGCTGCATTCGCAACACTCGGAACCGCCGCATGCGGTGGCGCAGCAGAACTCATTGAGTCACAGGCCGAAGCAGTCGCACCAGCCGAGCAGCAGGTTGCCGACGCAATGGAAGCGTATAACAACACCGACGAGCTTGAAGAGGTCGTTTCGGCTCTTCAAAGCGAAGTCGATCGTCTTCAAGGCGAACTAAGTGACGCCCAAGAGGTGTCATCGGACACTCAAACTCAAGAGCCGTCGGCCAGCACTCCGGCTTCAAGCTCTCGGTCTGATTCATCAGCACCCGCCGAAGAGCCAATGAACGAAGAGCCAACGTACGAAGAGCCAGCACCCGCCGAAGAGCCAATGAACGAAGAGCCAACGTACGAAGAGCCAGCACCCGCCGAAGAGCCGATGAACGAAGAGTCAGAAACCGAGGAGCTCACGACTATTGCTGCGAATCCAGAGGTTGAGGGCGAAGATTGCTCTTCAGTGAAGGACCTCAACCAGTACACCCTTGACATCAACGGTGGCGCAGAAGTCATTGCGAACGACCTTGCAAACCCTGGCGATGTCTGCGACTTCTACAACTTCAAAGTTGAGGGTCTCGACAACTCCAACATCAAGAGTGGTGTGCTTCGATTCGTCCTCTCATGCGATGACGATCGTTTCATCGAAGCCAACAACCAAGGTCGCGGTGGCTTTGACTGGCGAGTTGGTGGCCCTGACGGCACGAAGTACCACTGTGGTGACAGCTGGGAGCAAAGCGTCTCGTACCAGTCATACCAGAAGAGCATTGCGATCTATGTCAATCCCGCACAGAGCGAGGGAAGCGCCAACTACCAGCTCACGGTGGTCCCCATTCCTAACTGATCGTCCACTTCTCACGGCACAGTGAGAACACATATGACACAACTCGGGGTTGTTCCGGCGCACGCTGGAACAACCCCGAACCGCGTCTATGGCTGCAGGCGTTCGACGCGTGCGAGCAGATGTTGCGCCCCGATGCGTTCACATATCGCTGAGAATTCATCGGTCGGACCATTCCATTTCCAATCGTCAACCGAGCCAACTTCGACGTCAGTTATCAGAGTGGCCAACGTGCGGAACAGCATGGCATCGTCACGGCGTTCAGCCAGCGTGGTGGCGAGTTTGGCAGCGCCTCGCAAGCCAGTCACATCCCATCGACCGGCTTCATCGGGAATGTCTTCAAGGTGGCCGTAGCGAGAAAGCACAGATGACGTGCTTTTAGCACCCCAACCGGGCAGCCCAGGGATGCCATCGGCTGTGTCGCCAACGAGTGCTAACCAGTCAGCAATGCTCGACGGTCCGACACCAAATTTCTCGTTGACTCCTGACTCATTGATGAACAGCCCTTTGCGGCGGTCGAACTGCACAACCCGATCACCGACGACGCATTGCCCCAGGTCTTTATCTGGCGTCACGATGAGCACTTGGCCAACCCGATCGTCTGCATTGCCCACCGCCGCCGCTGATGCAAGCGCGTCGTCCGCTTCAAATTCAACCATCGGCCAGACCGTCACGCCCAACGATCCAAGAGCATCTTCCATGACTGGAATCTGCATGGCGAGTTCTGGCGGCATACCCGAACCATCTTTGTAGCCATCAAATAACTCGTTCCGAAAACTTTCGATGGTGTGGTCACTCGCTACCCCGACATGGGTTGCGCCGTCAGCGAGTAACTGAATCGTTGATGCCAACACCCCTGTCGTCGCATCAAATTCGCCCGGAGTACGAGTACCCCCAGCGGTCGCTCCAAAGTGCTGGCGAAATAATTCGTAAGTGCCATCGACGACATGCACATCCATTGCCACATTCTGGCGCATCGAGTTGCACAACGGCGCCGTTGAGAGATGCCAATTCCCAAACACCGACGACTCACTCGCACTTGTTGATGCCTGCCGAATCTCTCATTCATTATTGCGTTCAGGCACACTGTTGGGCATGCCTGCGGTAACTGCTGACACCCTGACACTTCCAAGAATCGTTCATTCACCCGACTCGGTAACTCGTCCGGTGAAACTCATCAGTGATGCACCGAGTGGTTTCGAGGGAGAAGGGTTCCCAGTTCGTCGTGCATTCGCTGGCATTAGCGATGCCGACCTTGACCCATTCATTCACATGGATCAGATGGGTGAGGTGAACTACGCACCCTATGAACCGCGGGGTACCGACTGGCATCCTCATCGCGGGTTTGAAACCGTCACCTACATCATCGATGGAATGTTTCTGCATCAAGATTCTCATGGCGGTGGCGGCTCGATTACCAATGGTGCAACACAGTGGATGACCGCAGGTTCAGGCGTGCTCCACATCGAAACCCCACCCGAATCGCTCGTGGTTACCGGCGGGCTGTTCCACGGATTACAGCTGTGGGTAAACCTTCCGTCATCAAAAAAGATGACCGAGCCTCGCTATCAAAATCTTGAACCAACCGATGTCGTACTCGCGACCTCCCACGACGCCGGGTCGATCATTCGAATTATCGCCGGTGAGGTTGATGGCCACCGTGGGCCTGGCGGCACCCATACCCCGATCACCATCTGTCATGTGACGGTGTCGGCCGGTCACGAAGTCGTGTTGCCGTGGAACCCCACCTACAACGCCCTTGCCTACACGCTGAGTGGTCGGGGGTCTGTCGGTGCTGAGCGTGTACCAATGCAGACCGGTCGTATCGCGGCATTCGATGATGGTGATTCACTGATCTTCACCGCTTCAGAAACTGAGGACCTCGACCTGTATGTGCTCGGTGGCGAACCGATTCGTGAGCCGGTCGCAAAGTACGGGCCGTTCGTCATGAACAACCGGGCAGAGCTGCAACAGGCATTTGAAGACTTTCAAGCCGGCCGTCTCGGCACCGTTCCTGCCGACGGTCTGCGTCCGTTCCGCGGATAAGTCACCGAACACACGCAGAGGCCCCGTCGGCTGAGGCGACGGCCAGGCGATCTGCGGCGCACGAGCGATGCCGCTGAAGGCTGCTCCCTTCCGGGCCTGACCTGATTCACGGGCGCCCGTCGCACAGGACCCGACCGTCACCTCACCCGCCGGGGCCCGGCGTGCGAGAACGATCACACGCTACCCGCCGATATCGTGCAAGAGCACAACTAGGAGAGGTGCGAGAGCGGCCGAATCGGCACGCTTGGAAAGCGTGTGAAGGGCAACCTTCCGTGGGTTCGAATCCCACCCTCTCCGCCAAGGGGTCTTAGAAGAAAAAACCCGATCTATTAGAAGAAAAAACCGGGCCGAGTTGTCGAGCTGTCACAAAGTCTGGGCTCCAATGTTCCCGACTCGGAAGACACGCTGTCAGCAACATCGGCAAGGCGAAGGTGTGCTTCATTGGGACATAACCGTCGGTGGGTAGCCAGAACGAGGCCGGCAGCGCTCCTAGGCTCTCGTGGCCTATGGGGTTACAGCCGTCTCCCAACTGCTTCGGCTTACGCACCAGAACGGGCCACACTGATTTCTTCCGATAACGCAGCGCGCGTTTTACGTTGTTGCCTCAGGAAAGAGAGCACCCACGAAGAGGTCGACGACGTTGGCGAGTGCTTCATCAGGACAGGCCGGTTCGACGAGATCAGCGATCACTATTCCGAGTGCGTAGGACTGCACGAACACGCTCACAGCGGTGGCGTCAACATCCCGGCGGACAAAGCCTTTCGTCTGCAAACCCCTGATTGCGTCAGCGAACTCCTCGGTGAGTTGGGACACTTCTGCTTGCATGTTGGCGAAAACGTCGGGGCGTGCATGCGCGGCTGAGAGCGACGAGAGCCGATCCATACGCTGCGCGGCGCGGGCACGCTCGACGACTGACCGGGTGACCGCCTCCAAGGCAACCCGTACCTCATCGGCTGTTCCGGCATTGTCGAAAAGTTCCCTGATTGCCGTGATGTCAGCGCGCGCTGGCTCCACGAACCGTCGCGACTGGGCGTGCGCCACGAGCCGTTCGCGGTTGCGGAAATGATGCTGGACAGCCCCGATCGAGACACCAGCCCGCTCAGCAACATCGGCAAGGCGAAGGTGTGCTTCACCGCGTTCTGCGATCAACGCCATCGCAGCTGACAACACTCGGGCTTTCGTCACGTCAAGACAGTATCCGGACTCGAGTCTGAGACTGGTGCCAAGGGGCCAGCCGCTGCGGACATCGAATTTGACAGCGCTGCGGCAATAGTTATTATGGTCTTGTGAATTCTCGTATCTCAAAGCGCCGCGCCGCGGTTGCCGCTGCACTCGCAGCCACCATCGTCTTCGCCTCATCGACGCTCGCGATTGCAGCCCCCGCATCGCCGCCTACCCTCTCAGTCCCTGAGTACACAGACATCTGCGGACTTTCTCCGTCATCGATTCTGGGGGCCTTCTGGGATGGGCCGCTCGGAACTGGCGAGTATTACGACGGGAGTGGCCTCAACGTCATCGCAGCGAGTCCCGGCGACACAATCACCATCATCAACGAATGCTCCACCGACCTCTACATCGATTTCGACACGTCAGGCGCATTCAGCGGGGCGTACCAGGTCATTGAATCCTTAGGCGTTATGGAGATCCCCCTTTTGGCCGACCGTTTGGTAGCCAAAACTGATCTGTCCGGCAGTTTCGTCGCCGAGGCATTCGTCGCAGCACCAACGACCACGCTGAGCATCACCTATGACAGCCAGGGCGGTTCCACAGTGTCTGGTGGTGACGCCACAACAACTGTCGGAGGGACCATTAGCGCGCTACCTGCTGACCCGACCCGTGACGGCTTTACGTTCGCAGGCTGGTTTACCGCCGCAATAAGCGGCACAGAAATCACCACTAACGCCGTGCACAACCAGACGGCCGATTTCACGCTGTACGCCCAATGGACAGCGAACCCCGCAACAACTACGACAACGACAACGGTGGCTCCCACAACAACAACTACGACCACCACCACGGTGGCTCCCACAACAACAACTACGACCACCACCACGGTGGCTCCAACAACTACGACTGCCACAACGACAACTCTTGCCCCAACGACCACCGTGGCTCCAACAACAACCATTGTGCTTCCAGCCACGGGGCCATCGAACGGAGCAGCTTCTCAAGTACTCCTCGTGCTCGGAATCGGTGGTCTCTTGGTGTTGTTCACTCGACGCCGACTTGATGCCCATGCCTAAAAAGCGCCTCCAACCTTAAGGAGTGTGACAACACGCGTGGTGCGGCACACCCAAGAAACTGTGAGACGTACTGGTTTGTGTGATTTCCGATTCAGAATCGTGTGATCACCGCAACAGACACTGCCAGAACCCCTTTATAAACACTGGGTCAATCTTTTCTTCTAACACCCCGCCAAGGGGTCTTAGAAGAAAAAACCCGATCCGTTAGACGAAAAAGACAGCACTGAAACCGGTCATACCAAACGGATCTGACTGCGCTTCACTAATAAATGGTGAAACCGGGAACCATTCACCCGCCCTCGTCGTCAAACATGACAGCAGACCAGCAACGCTCTGCGCTATGACCCCACCAATAGGACGACATGATGAACTACGTGAAGAACACCGCAATTCTGCTCATTGCCGCAGTCGCAACGACCGGTTGTATTGCCGATGACACAGACTCCTTCGGACAACCTTCGTCAGGTAGCGGACCTTCAGTAACCCAGCCCTACCGACCCACCGGAGCGTTTGGTCGAAGCGGACTGCTGTTCGACACGACATGCGACGTCATCCTCAACGAAATCAAAACAATTGCGCTCACAGAGGTAACACCGTGGGGGCTCGAAGGCGATTACTGGATGATTGAAGAGAGTGCCGTCATGGCCGTCGAAGAATCCGTTGGGGCCGCCGAAATGTCAGACATGTCGTCAGATTCCTCAGCGCGTGACTTTTCGGAGACAAACACTCAAGAGATTGGTGTCGATGAAGGCGACATCTTAGAGACCGACGGCACCCACATCTTTCGCGCATCACATAACCAACTTGACATCATCGACGTCGACACTCTCGCCGTGACAGATTCGGTCATCCTTCCTGAGGGCACACACCATCTCGTGCTGCACGATGGACAACTCGCAGTGGTTTCTGACCTTTGGCAATCATGGGACACCACCCATATCAGAGTGTTCAGCGTCACCGAAGACGGCAGCGTCCAACTTCAATCAACAGAGACAGTCGAGGGGCGGACCGTCGGCGTGAGATCAGTCAACGGCCATCTCCGAATCTTGCTAGAAACCTCCAACCGTGATCAGCTTGACTTTGTCTCCCCATGGGAAGACAACCTGACCGAAGAGGAAGCACTCGAGCACAACATCGAACAAATCGAACGCTCAACTATCGACCAATGGATGCCAAGAATCTTTCTCAGCGGAGTGACGAAGTCGGCGCTCGACTGCAACCAGATCGCCATCTCAGACCAATCCCCGACTGCGCAGACAACAACCTGGATTGCGACCCGTGACATTCACAGCGACGACGTGACCCGAGGGCAGTTGGGCATCATGTCAAGGGCCGATGCAATGTATGCAACGGCAAACAACGTGCACTTCACCACCACAGCCTGGAATAGCGATGTTGAATGGCCGCAGCAACCGGGGCCAGAGACATCTGTCCACTCGTTTTCATTCAACGCGAACGACACCATGTATTACCTCGCATCGGGAACCGTCCCGGGCGACACCATCGGCCAATTCGCTCTCAACGAACACGGAGACGAGCTACGCATCGCCACCACTCGCACCGTCGACGGAATCAGCGAATCTGCCGTCACCATCCTCACAGCAGGGGACGACAACACCTACGACGTGCTTGGGGAAGTCGGTGGCCTTGGTTTGACGGAACGCATTTACGCCGTTCGCTACATCGGTGACCTCGCGTACGTCGTCACCTTCAGAGAAACCGACCCGCTCTACGTCGTCGACCTGACTGACCCGACTCAGCCCTACGCAGCTGGAGAACTCAAGATTCCGGGGTATTCCAGCTATCTGCATCCGATCGGTGATGGCAAGTTGCTCGGCATCGGCCAAGACGCCGACAACAGTGGGCGCACACGTGGAACACAAATCAGCCTGTTTGATGTCAGCGACTCATCAAATCCGC
>Ga0255767_1000274_pt1 | contig 45510 bp, 51 predicted proteins | sample 071ome_24_FD_179967 | JGI IMG/M metagenome (GOLD analysis project Ga0255767, IMG submission 179967) | Coastal salt marsh microbial communities from the Groves Creek Marsh, Skidaway Island, Georgia - 071402CT metaG (version 2) | ecosystem: Environmental > Aquatic > Marine > Intertidal zone > Salt...
CCTGACTTTTTAGTCTCTATCTCACACTATCGAAGGGCAGAAACGCATGGAACAGATTCTCGCCAATGGAATCTACTTAGGTTCGCAGTACGCCATGATTTTATTGGCCTCAACGGTTGCAGCAGCGGAGGCTAGTGAACTGCCAAAGAGACGAGTGGTAATAATGTTATGAACCAGTGCTTGCCCTTGGACCAGAACTCAACATGGAAAGCGCGACTGCAGTGTGACTTTCATCGGGCGAGTACGGGAAAAACAGAATTGGCTCGCCTCGCCCATGAAGGTCCTCTGCGCGTGCAAAAATTGTTTCATGACGAGGATCTGGCTCACTGTTATTTGCTACATCCTCCAGGCGGGATGGTCTCAGGTGATGATTTAGCCTGTCGATTTCGTGTGCATTCCGATGCCCATGTGCTACTGACGACTCCTGCGTCAGGAAAGCTGTATCGCTCAAGGGAGAATGGTTCACTGCAAACCGCAGACGCACAATTGTCGGTAGACCCAGGAGCGTTTTGCGCTTATTTGCCGCAAGACACCATTATTTTTGATCGTGCACAAGGGTCGCTGAATACGCAGGTTTCGATCGCCGCCAATGCCACTTTCTTGGGATGGGAGCATTTGGTCTTTGGCCGATTCGCGGGCAATTATCCATTTACGCAAGGACAGATTTCCCAATCATTGACGATTCATCGGCAGTCGCAACTGCTTTACCGCGATCATCTTCAAATCACTCCTCGTGTGATTCATGAGATCAGCGGTCTGTCGGCGATGACTAGCTTTGCTTCCCTCATTCTGGTGTTGCCCGATACCTTTGATACCACCGAGGCGCTCCTCGCTGATTGCCGTGATGGATTACGTGATTTCTCGGGGATTTCAGGGGCGACGGCTATTCGACCACATTTAGTCAGTATTCGATTGCTGAGTGATCGAGCAGAAACAACCCGGATGGCGCTTGAGAGCTTGTGGTTGATCATCGCGCAACACTTACTTAAACGATCGGTTCAACTTCCAAGAATTTGGAGAACATAAGATGGAATTAACGCCTCGTGAAAAAGACAAACTCATGTTGTATACCGCAGGCTTAGTTGCTGAGCGCAGGCTCGCACGAGGCCTTCAACTGAATTATCCAGAAGCCGTCGCTTTAATCAGTTTAGAGATTTTAGAGGGTGCTCGAGATGGACGATCGGTGGCTGAGTTGATGCAGCTTGGCCGTACTGTGATCACTCGAGACCAAGTGATGGAGGGAGTTGCTGACATGGTCGACGAAGTGCAAGTTGAGGCGACCTTCCCAGATGGCACCAAACTCGTCACCGTGCATGAACCCATTCAGGAGGTCTTGCAGTCATGATTCCCGGAGAAGTGCGCATTCAGCAAGGTGATCTGATCTTAAATGAGGGGCGTGAGACCAAGTCCATGACCGTCGCCAATACCGGAGATCGTCCGATCCAGATTGGCTCGCATTACCATTTTTTTGAAGTGAACCCATGCTTGGATTTTATACGTGAAGAAGCCAAGGGATTTCGACTGAATATCGCCGCTGGAACTGCAATCCGGTTTGAGCCGGGGCAAGAGAGAACCATTGAACTGGTGGCTCTGTCAGGACAACGGGAAGTCTATGGATTCAGAGGCATGGTGATGGGTTCGTTGGGGGATTCCAAATGAGGATTTCAAGGCAAACCTATGCAGAGTTATATGGGCCAACCGTGGGGGATACGGTTCGGCTTGGCGACACCAATTTATGGATCACTCCGGAATCGGACACAGCAGTTCCGGGTGATGAGGTCACTTTTGGTGGTGGCAAAGTCATCCGAGACGGCATGGGGCAATCGCAACGGCCGAGCCATGAGTGCATGGACCTTGTCATCACCAATGCGCTCATTGTGGATTATTGGGGCATTGTGAAAGCCGATGTTGGCGTTAAAAACGGACGAATAGCAGCGATTGGAAAAGCGGGAAATCCGGATATTCAGCCGCAAGTGACCGTGATTATTGGTCCTGGAACTGAAGTCATTGCCGGTGAAGGGAAGCTATTAACCGCCGGTGGGATCGACTCACATATTCATTTCATTTGTCCGCAACAGATCGATGAGGCCCTGTCTTCGGGGATCACAACCATGATCGGTGGTGGCACGGGTCCGGCCACTGGAACCAACGCCACGACTTGTACGCCAGGGCCATTCAATATGGAAATGATGATGCGTGCAGTTGAAGGTCAACCGATGAACTTTGGCTTCCTGGGCAAAGGTAATTCGAGTCATCGTGAACCGCTGATTGAGCAGGTGAAAGCAGGTGCTTGTGGGTTGAAACTTCACGAGGATTGGGGAACGACACCGCAAGCCATTGATACCTGTTTATCCGTTGCAGACGAAACAGATACCCAGGTTGCAATTCATACCGACACCTTGAATGAGTCAGGATTCGTGGAAGAGACGTTAAAGGCCATTGGTGGTCGAACCATTCACACCTACCATACCGAAGGTGCTGGTGGTGGCCACGCGCCCGACATCATCAAAGCAGCCGGTCTGCCTAATATCTTGCCATCATCGACAAATCCGACACGCCCCTACACGGTGAATACCGTTGATGAGCATTTAGACATGTTGATGGTTTGCCATCACCTGTCGCCGAATATTCCAGAAGATGTTGCATTTGCGGACAGTCGGATTCGCAAGGAGACGATTGCGGCCGAGGATATTCTGCATGACAAGGGTGCATTCAGCATGATCGCGTCCGATTCTCAGGCCATGGGTCGCGTCGGTGAGGTGATCACTCGAACTTGGCAGACCGCACACAAAATGAAAGATCAGTTTGGATCCCTGGAGTGGGATCCGGATTGGAACGATAACTTTCGAGCAAAACGGTACATCGCCAAATACACGATTAATCCAGCGATCGCTCATGGGATTGCGCACGAAGTTGGGTCAATTGAAGTGGGAAAAATGGCTGATCTCGTGCTCTGGAAACCCGCATTTTTCGGAACCAAACCCTCTTTGATTTTAAAGAGTGGGTTTATCGTGTCTGCTCCGATGGGTGATCCCAATGCATCCATTCCAACACCTCAACCGGTGCATTATCGAACCATGTTCGGGGCAATGGGGTCGAGTGCGGATCGGTTATCGGCGACGTTTGTGTCGGCATTGTCGTTGGCGCAAGACAATCACTGGATGTCGGCAACGAATCGGCAGTTGATTGCTGTGAAGAACATCCGTTCAGTGACCAAAGCGAACATGATTCTGAATGACTATCAACCCACAATTGAAGTCGACCCCGAGACTTATGAAGTCCGGGCTGACGGTGAGCGATTGGTGTGTGAGCCCGCGACGTCTTTGCCGCTTGCTCAGCGTTATTACTTATTTTGATGGAGACTGCTGATGCTCGAATTGACTGAAAAAATCGACCAAGCCGATCGCTATGATGTTGTTATCTCACTGGATTACGATGCGCGTAAACGAGGCCGACTCAAGGTCTTAACCGATTCTGGCGAAGAGGCGGGTTTATTTCTTGAACGGGGTCAGGTGCTGACCGATGGGGATTGTTTGAAAGCTGTCGATGGTCGGGTTGTGCTGGTTCAGGCGGCTCCGGAGCGGTTAGTCGAAGCCTCAACTTCAGATCCTTTGTTATTTGCAACCATTTGTTATCACCTCGGTAATCGACACACCCCTGTTGAAATCGGACCAGGATGGGTGTGTTTTCAGCCGGATCATGTGCTTGCCGAGATGTGCCATGCTTGGGGTCTTGAAGTCTCGGAAGTCGATCAACCCTTTCATCCAGAGAGCGGTGCTTATGGGAAGCATTCCAAGCATCATCATGACTGACACTGGTGCTTTGATTCAGGCGATGCATTTGTTTTCGCCAAGCCTTCCGATCGGTGCCTTTGCTTTTAGCCAGGGACTTGAGGCCGCCATCGAATCCGGCCGTGTCCGTGATTCAGAAACACTGACCGAATGGTGTCGCGGTGTGATGTGCCATTCATTATCGAGTCTTGATGGTCACTACGCTCGGTTGGCATACCGAGCAGTTTCGCAGTCACAATTTGTCGAAATGAATGCTGAGTTGCTTGCATCACGCGAAACCCGAGAGTTATTGCTCGAGGACACATTATTGGGTTCGGCATTAAAGAAATGGGCTGTCGATCAGGCGATCGATGTCCCGGATGCGACAGAATATTCTCTGATCTGTTTATACGGATGGATCGCCTCACGATTGGACATCCCGGAGGACTGGATGGTCGCCAGCATCCTCTGGACTTGGCTCGATAACCAAATGGTGGTGGCGGCGAAGGCAATTCCACTGGGTCAAAATGCCTTACAAGGCGTCTTAAAGACGCTGAAGCCGCTGGTTGCTGACTGTGTGCAGCAGTCTTGTCTTGCAATTGGCACAGTGGCGCACAGCACGGTTCCACTACTGACGATATTGAGCGCCCAACACGAAACTCAATATTCCCGACTTTTTCGTTCCTAGGAGATGGATATGCAGGCATTACGCGTTGGAATTGGAGGTCCTGTTGGATCTGGGAAAACCGCACTGACTCTCAATTTATGTCGGGTCATGCGCGAGCATTACGACATGGCTGTTGTCACCAATGACATTTACACCCATGAGGATGCTCAGTTTCTCACTCGACATGGTGCGCTTGAGCAGGACCGGATTTCTGGGGTGGAAACAGGCGGTTGTCCGCATACCGCGATTCGTGAGGATGCCTCGATGAATCTTGCGGCAATCGATGCGTTGCAACAGCGGCATCCAGATCTTGAATTGGTGATTGTTGAATCTGGTGGAGATAACTTAAGTGCCACTTTTTCTCCAGAATTGTCGGACCTGACGATCTATGTCATCGATGTCAGCGCGGGCGACAAAATTCCGCGAAAAGGTGGTCCTGGAATCACCAAGAGTGACTTGTTGGTGATTAACAAAGTGGATGTCGCTCCGTTGGTTGGTGCTTCACTGGAGGTCATGGACCGTGATGCGAAGTTAATGAGAGGGGAACGGCCTTTTGTGTTCAGCAATATGAAAACAGGACAAGGGTTGCAGGAGATTCTGGAATTCATTGTCGATCAAGGCATGCTGAAGCCGAATACTATTCAAATTCTTGAGGAGAATCTGTCATGAAAAAATTGATAATCGTGTGGTTGATATCACCCATGGTTGTTGCGCATCCAGGGTACGATCACGCGGGACTTCTGGCTCATGGCGTTGCAAACCCTGATCTTCCAGTGATGCTATTGGTTGTAGTTGCAGTCAGTGGCGTCTGGGGTCTGAGATTTCTGAAGCGAGCATCCCGATCGCTCGTCTGATGCATGCGACTTTAGTTGAGTGAGTATTTAAAGAGCAGATGCGTACCCTCGAGGTTGGGCTGCGCTTCTTTGCGAATTGCAATCCGATCTTTGCGTGCTCACAACAATAATTCGCCTCGAATCAGATGAGGTTAAAGGAGAAAAGAAAATGGCTGTAGAAAAGCTATCGGCAGAGGATTTACGGAATCCAGATTCCGTGCCACCCATGAGGCAGGCAATTCCGCTTGGACTTCAACACGTTCTAGCGATGTTTGTTAGTAACTTTACCCCGGCAATCATTATTGGCTTGGCGGCTGGATTCAGTTTCGGGTCTCCAGATCTGGTGTACTTAATCCAGATGTGTATGTTGTTTGCAGGGATCGCGACATTGTTTCAAACCATCGGGTTTGGTCCCGTTGGGGCGCGTCTCCCGATCATGCAAGGCACCAGTTTTGCGTTTATCCCAGTGATGATTCCTGTGGTCAAAACCGCCGGATTAGGAGCATTGTTTGGTGGGATTATCATTGGTGGTCTGTTCCATGCCTTTTTGGGGACCTTTGTTGCCCGTATTCGTAATCTTCTCCCGCCGTTGGTCACAGGCTTGGTTGTGGTCTCGATCGGGCTTGCGTTATTACCGACGGGAATTAAATATGCCGCCGGTGGTGTGCCTTTGATGGGGAAGCCAGAGTTCGGCGGATTTGATCATTGGTTCCTCGCGTTGGTCGTGATTTTGGTGTCCTTGGGCCTGAAATTTTTCGCTCGCGGGATGCTATCCACAGCAGCAATTCTATTGGGCTTGATCGCTGGATATTTGGTGGCAATTCCGATGGGTATGGTGAATTTTGGGAATATCGCCAAGGCCTCTTGGTTTGCGCTTCCGAATCCATTGAACTTCGGGATCGAATTCAACGCGGCAGCGATCATCGGCATCATGTTGATCAGCATTGTCAGTGCGATTGAAACCGTGGGTGATATCTCTGGAGTGACCAAGGGTGGTGCTGGTCGAGAAGCCACTGATAAAGAGCTTTCAGGAGGCACTTTTGCCGATGGTCTTGGAACAGCGTTGGCTGGGTTTTTTGGTGCACTTCCCAACACTTCATTTAGTCAGAACGTAGGCTTGATTGCTCTTACTGGAATCATGAGCCGAGTGGTGGTGACGTTGGGCGCTGTGTTTCTCATCATTTGTGGCTTGGTTCCAAAGATCGGTGCGTTGATCTCCTCGATGCCAATCGCAGTTCTTGGCGGTGGTGTTGTTGTTATGTTCGGCATGGTCGTTGCGGCCGGTATCAACATGTTGTCTGATGTTGTCTGGACACGGAGAAATATGGTGATTCTTGCTGTTGCGCTATCTGTTGGTCTTGGCTTACAGGCTGTCCCAGAGGCACTGCAACACCTACCTTCAACGATGAAAGTGTTACTGAGTTCTGGTTTGTTGCCAGTTGCATTTATCAGCATTGTGTTGAATGCCATACTGCCTGAAATGGACGATAAGTCTGCGCTCTAATAAAGCGTTGTAGCGAGATAAAAAGCCACCTTTGCGGTGGCTTTTTTATGTGTAAATTTCTACCAATGTGCCCGGTTTTTATTGACCACGACAGTGACAGTACAAGAAAAACATCGAAATCGTAGTATAAGAATACCTATACTAATTTTTTAGCGGTAAAAATCTCTAGAAGTATAGATTTTAAGAGGAAAATTGGTGGCTATGGGTGGACTTGAACCACCGACCCCAGCATTATGAGTGCTGTGCTCTAACCAGCTGAGCTACATAGCCATTCAGAAGAGGCGCGAAAGATACTGAAGTTTCTCACCTCTGTCAAAGTTTAGACGTTGAAACGGAAATGAATAACGTCACCATCTTTGACAACGTAATCTTTCCCTTCGAGTCGCCATTTACCTGCATCTTTAGCCGCTTGCTCGCCGCCTAAAGCCACAAAATCATCGAATGCGATCACTTCTGCTCGAATGAAGCCTTTTTCGAAATCCGTGTGGATTTTTCCGGCGGATTGAGGGGCGGTGGCGCCAACCGGGATGGTCCATGCGCGAACTTCTTTCACACCCGCTGTGAAATACGTTTGTAGACCTAATAGCGCATAACCCGCACGAATCACTCGATCAAGACCTGCTTCAGCAAGCCCTAGCTCTTCAAGAAATTCGGCTTTCTCGTCGTCTTCGAGTTCAGCGATTTCTGATTCGATCTTATTACAGATCGGAACAACCTCAGCGTTTTCAGCGGCTGCAATTGCTCGAACCGTTTCCAGCCATGGATTATTTTCAAAGCCATCTTCCGCCACGTTTGCAATATACAACGTCGGCTTAATAGTCAGCAGGTGGAGCGTTGCGACGACATCCATCTGATCATCGGAGAGATCGGCCGATCGAACAGGCCTGCCTTCATTTAAGTGAGGTAAAATCTTTTCGCAGACCGTCATCAAGGCCTTAGCATCCTTGTCGCCGCCTTTGGCTTGCTTTTGAGCCTTATGCATCTGTTTCTCAACGGTCTCAAGATCAGCCAAGGCAAGTTCTGTATTGATGACTTCAATATCTGATGCTGGATCGACTTTTCCGGCCACATGCACAATATTCTCATCGTCGAAGCAACGAACCACATGAGCGATCGCATCAGTCTCCCGGATATTGGCCAAAAACTGATTCCCAAGTCCTTCCCCCTTAGAGGCTCCCGCCACGAGACCCGCGATGTCGACAAATTCCATCGTCGTCGGTACGACACGCTCTGGTTTGACGATGGCTGCGAGTTGGTCTTGTCGTGGATCTGGGATTGGAACAACGCCTGCATTGGGTTCAATCGTGCAGAAAGGGAAGTTCTGCGCTTCGATACCGGCTTTCGTTAATGCATTAAAAAGTGTGGATTTACCAACGTTGGGTAATCCAACAATGCCGCATTTAAAACCCATGCTGTCTCCTTTAGCGCTGATGCAAGGCGTTCATGGCTTGATCCCAAGTGCCTTGAACGATGTCGTGAATAAAATTGAGGGTGTGATCCATCGCCTCATCAATCTGTCCGCGCTGTTCCGCGGTCGCTTTTCCTAAGACATATCCGTGAACTTTGGATTTATGCCCCGGATGACCAATACCGACCCGAATTCTCGCATAGTCCGGGCCAAACACACGATGGAGGTCACGCAAGCCGTTATGACCTCCGTGGCCACCGCCTTGTTTGAGACGAATCTGCCCGGGTTCAATATCAAGCTCATCGTGAATCACGAGGATTTCGGCCGGTTCGATTTTGTAAAATTGGGCAACTGCCAGTGCGCTCTGTCCAGAGCGATTCATGAAAGTCATTGGTTTGAGCAAATGAATCGCATGGGCGCCCACAAACCCCTTGCCAGCGAGGCCGAAAAATTTAGCGTTAGCCATCAAAGAGGTCGAGGTTTGCTTTGCGAGGGCGTCTAACAGCCAAAACCCGGCATTATGCCGGGTTTCTGCGTATTCAGGACCCGGATTCCCGAGTCCTATGATGAGCTTGTAGGTGCTCACTCGCCGCCTTCAGACTCACCTTCTGCTGCACCAGCAGCTGATTCTGAATCAGCTGATGCGCCCTTCGCTTTGTGAATGCTCACGACTGGAAGGTCTGAATCGTGGGCCAAAGCAATAAAGGTCACGCCTTTTGGTGCTTTGATGTCTGACAAGTGAATCACCTGATCCAGTTCCATGTCAGCCAAATCAACTTCAATGAATTCTGGCAAATCTTTTGGCGAGCACGACACTTCGATTTCCACCGCATCGTGGTGAATGACACCACCTTGCAACTTCACACCCTTACAGGTTGTTTCGTTCAAGAAATGCACAGGAACGTGAACTTTAAGGACAGTGTTCGCAGATGCTCGCTGGAAGTCAGCATGCAAAACCACAGGCTTTGCTGGATGACGTTGAAGCGCTTTTAAGATCACGGGCTCATCTTTTCCATCAATCTCAAGAGTGATGATCGATGAGTAGAAAGCCTCTTCTTCAAGAGCACGCTTCAGATCTTTATGAGCCAATTGAATCGACTTGGGCGCGTTCTTTCCACCGTACACGATGGCTGGAACAAGACCTTCTAGTCGACGCAGGCGGCGGCTCGAACCTTTCCCTGCTTCTTCGCGCGACTGCGCGGACAAGCGATAATCAGACATTTCATTCTCCTTCAATGTCTCCGTTTTACTTCGACCAGTAAAACGTTCTTCAATCCTCAGTTAGCGAAACATCGCGCTGATGGATTCCTCATTACTGACGCGGCGTACAGCCTCGCCCAGTAGTTCTGCAATGGTGATCACGCGGACACGGCCGGTGTCCATGATCGCAGCGGGGACGGGGATACTATCAGTAACCACTAATTCGTCAAGCGCGCTGTCTTTCAAATTTTCAAGCGCACGACCGGACAAGACCGGGTGCGTACAATAGGCGACAACTTCTTTAGCACCTTCTTCTTTCAGTGCTTTGGCTGCATTACACAGCGTGCCTGCCGTGTCGACGATGTCATCAACGATCAAACAGGTGCGGCCGCTGACTTCACCAATAATGTTCATGACTTCGGCCTGGTTGGCGGCTGGGCGACGCTTATCAATAATTGCGAGATCGCTATCTAACTGTTTAGCCATCGCGCGAGCGCGAACCACGCCGCCAATATCAGGGGAGACGACTACCGCATCTTTGGGTTGTTTGCGTTGGATATCGTCGAGCATCACAGGGGTGGCATAAATGTTATCAACGGCGACATCGAAAAACCCTTGGATCTGGTCGGCATGCAGATCAACGGTTAACACTCGGTCGATTCCAACTCCGACCATGATGTCAGCCACCACCTTTGCCGTGATCGGAACACGAGCGGAGCGTGGACGTCGATCTTGGCGGGCATAGCCGAAGTAGGGGACGACTGCGGTGATTCGTGATGCGGATGCGCGACGCAATGCATCACACAACACCACCAATTCCATTAAATTGTCATTGGTTGGCGCACAGGTTGATTGCAAGACAAAGACATCTTGCCCGCGCACATTTTCGACGATTTCGACAGCGATTTCACCATCAGAAAAACGACCAACACTGGCATTACCCAGCGGAACGGCGAGGTAATCAGATACTTTTTTGGATAACTCTGGTGTGGCGTTACCGGAGAACAACATCAGTTGGGCCACGGGTGACTCCTTGAGCGTCGAGCGGTTTGAAAATGGCTGGGGTGGTAGGATTCGAACCTACGAATGGCGGGATCAAAACCCGCTGCCTTAACCACTTGGCCACACCCCAGTTACGCGTTTGCGCCGCAAGTATACAACATTGATCGATGACTCAGGAGACCAACTTGAACCGTTGCAGCATCACCAATGATGGCTTCGGCCGAGTCGGCGTTGACCGGATCGACGACGAACACGCATCCGCCTGTTCCCGTGAGTCTCGGCTCCCCGAACACTTGTAATTGATCCATCAGACGGTCAATGGCCGGATGGATGTCTCGGACAAGTGATTCGCAATCGTTGTGTGTTGTATCCAACTGCGAGGCGCGGATTCTGCAAGAGGGGGTATCTCTTGTCAACTTTGGATGCTGGAAAATTCCCTGTGTTGACACATGAATTTGCGGATCGGCAATCAAAACTTGAGTCCCCGGCCAATGCACTTCTGTGAATTTCTCGCCAACACCTTTGGCAAAGCAACTGGATCCAAAAATAAAGACAGGAACATCCGCGCCAAGCCTGAGTCCAATCGCTTGCAGCGCCTCGTTGGACTGCCCGAGATGAAAGATGTCATTTAAGGCAACCAAGGTTGTTGCTGCATCTGATGATCCGCCGCCTAGACCACCGCCGGATGGAAGATGTTTTTCAATCAGAATTTCGACACCGTGAGAGGTTTGGTCGAGTACCTGAGCGGCTGCTTGAAACACGAGGTTCTGTTCGCCAAGTTCTAGGGGGTCATGAAGCAGGTGGATCCCTGGATTCTCAGTTGGACGAAAATGGATCCAGTCACACCATTGCACAAATTGAAAACCAGTTTCGAGCAGGTGATAGCCATCAGATCGACGTCCGACGATATGGAGAAATCGATTGATCTTTGCGGGAGCGGCAGCTTGAACGCCACCTTCAAGCAAGGTTGAGGGTTGAGTTACTTGGTGATGGCCTGCCATTCAGTACTGGCCCATCGAATTTCGACGCCTCCACGAGTTGCAGTCAGACGTCTTGGTACTTCAAATCGATGTGAGCCCGATTCGATCGAAATATTGCCATTGTAGGCCAGTTGCCATCCGTCTTGAGCCAGCTCTGTGATGCGACCTTCACCGTCTTTCTCGACCGATTCCAGGGGCATATTTGGCGCGTCGAGACCGCGCACCCAGTAGCGCAAGGCATTCACAGGTAGTGAGATTTCCATGACTTCACGAAACAGAGTGTCAGCATCTTTTGCCACGGTTTCGCGGTCGTCGGTCTTCAGACGTGCTTCTGATTCAGTCACCGTCAGTTGTGCAACAACTGATCCCGTCGGCGATAGCACATCTAAGCGCTCTTCTGATGGGTTCAGGATCCAGCGAATACTGCCAGATTCGGTTCCTTCAGCGGTGGAGACTGAAAACTTGGCGGTCAGGTCCCACTGGTTTAACTGATCTGCGGGAAGAAACGTCAAAATCTCAGCATCATCGTCTGACGACCATGGCATGAGAGAGCAACCGGTCAGGGTTGCACTAATGAGAAGAGTGACAATGAAATGCTTCACGAATTTGTTAACCGTTGTATTGTGTCGCGAATCTTGTCACTTTCTGGCGTCGATTCATAGCCTATATCCCAAATTTCGCGGGCTTTTTGCTGTTGGCCGAGTCGCCAAAGAAGTTCACCATAGTGTGCAGCGATTTCGTGATCTTGGATCATTTCCCAGGCTTTGACAAAGTAAGGCTCAGCCTCATCAAGGCGTCCGAGTTTCAACAGCACCCAGCCCATGGAATCCAGAATGGCGGCAGATTCTGGTTTTTGTGCGAGCGCACTTTCGATCAAACCGAGTGCTTCTTCATATCGATCAGTTCGATCGGCCAGTGTGTATCCGAGAGCATTCAACGCATCCGGATCGTTCGGCTTGAGCTCAAGAATTTGTCGAAGATCATTTTCTGCGCCTCTAATATCGTTTAATTGTTCATAGGCGAGTGCGCGCGTGTACAGGATTTCGACACTCTCTGGTTCACGCATTAATGCTTCAGTCAGTACTGGAATCGCTGCATCGGCCATCCGATTGGCCGTTTGAAATTGTGCTTCGGCCAGATAGAGCTCGTGCTTGAAATTCGGGAACAGTAGTCGGGCCTCCGAGAACCATCGATGGGCCTGATCCGGTGTCTGTTGTTTGATGGCTAGATTGGCCAATTGTTTTCTGGCCTCAATGACAAGCTCACTTCGATCGACGCGCAAGAAACGGTCGATCGCCAAATCATCTTGGTTGTTTTGAATCGCGACTTCGCCCAAGTGATAGTAGGCATTGGAACGATACTGCTCGGATGCGAGCAAGGATTTGAGGTGCTTCTCTGCGGTGTCAAGGTTGCCTGCCTGCATCTCGAGCAGACCGAGGGTCAGTAAATCTGGATATCGATTTCCGTCTTCTTCAATCACCGAGCGAAGAATGGAAAGAGCTGTTTCTCGATTCCCCTCAAGACCATGCCAGCGCGCCAATTGAGCTCGGACGTTGAGGTCGCTCGTCACCTCCGTGAAGCGTTCGACAAATGCGATAGCCCGTTGGAGATCCGGTAATTCAAGGCGTGACCGAAACAGAACGACATTGGCTGGCGGCACGTGGGACTCGATCCATGCGTCGAGCCAGTCAGTCCCTGTCTGCTCAGCGACTCGATTTTTGGCTTCGGTGACAACCATTGCTAATGAACCATTGTCCGACTGACTTCCAACTCGCGTGAGTGCATTTAAAAATGCCATTTGGCGATCAGGGTCCAGTCCAGCCCAGAAGCTTGCCAACCAGTGCGCGCGATAGTTAGGTTCTAACGCGAACAGCTGAGTCAGTGACTCGTCGAGTGCGTCCAGCCGACTCCGCTCAGCGTTGAAAATAATCGAGGCTTCCAGAGCACCTCGTGAATTTGGATCAATGGCTTTCCAGCGATCAAGTGCCTGTTCAATTTGAACATCGGATCCAGCTTGTCGAGCAAGAAAGGCCGCTCGTTCGGCAACTTCTGGGTTCGTGCTCTTGGCCGCCGCCTTGAGATACAGATGAATCGCTTGATCTAGATTTCCAGCGGTCAGTTCAGCTTCGGCCAGCAAAATGAGGCCTGCTGGCGTTTGGATCTCGCGAGGTTGTGCCGATTCGATCACGCTTTCCATCGCACGATCGGCGGATTCCGTCTGTAAGGTGCCTATCGGCTGACAGCCAGCAATGGTTAGGAGGACCAAGAGCACGCAAGCTCTGCTACAATCCGGCCACTGTTTAGATATGGGTTTCATCGTTTTCTTAAATGGCTCTTTTAACTCTCGGGCTTAACCATACCACGGCGCCAGTCGAACTGCGTGAGCAGGTTGCTTTTGATGCGCAGCGGCTTCCTGATGCTTTGGCGGAACTGACCAAAGAGTTTCCGGGTGTCCGCGAGGGTGCGATTTTATCGACTTGTAATCGAACGGAACTCTTTTTAGCGATTGACGGTGAGAATGAACCAGAAGTGATTCAGTGGCTCGCGAGTTATCACGCAGTAGAAGCCGACGCTTTAGCTCCCCATATCTACTCGTTTAAACACCTGAAAGCCGCGCAACACATGATGCGAGTTGCATCTGGCCTCGATTCGTTGGTGTTGGGTGAGCCTCAGATATTGGGTCAATTCAAGGATGCGATCCGAACGGCTCGGGATGCCCTGACCTGTGGAACCGAACTTGAGCAAGCCTTTTCAAAAGTCCTATCGGTCGCAAAACGAGTGCGCACCGAGACTGCAATCGGTCGAAATCCTGTCTCCGTGGCGTACGCCTCGGTGAATTTGGCGAGCCGAATTTTTTCTGATCTTGCCTCCTGTAAAGTGGTCTTAGTGGGTGCTGGTGAAACAATTCAGTTGGTTGCCGAACATTTAAATGGCCAAGGTGTTCGTGGGACCGATGTCGTGAACCGCACGCTGGCGAATGCGGAAATTTTAGCGGCTTCGATTGATGGCCATGCCTGGCCGCTGACAGAATTAGGCGATCGCATTCAGCATGCAGACATCGTCATTGCATCAACTGGCGCTTCGGTGCCTGTATTAGGCAAGGGGATGGTTGAACGAGCCCAAAAAGTCAGGCGCCACAAACCGATGTTTATGGTGGATTTGGCTGTTCCTCGGGATATCGAGCCTGAAGTGGGAGAGATCGATTCGGTCTACCTCTACACGGTCGATGATTTGCAGGCCGTGGTTGAAGAAGGGTTAGAGCAGCGTCAGGAAGCGGCCAGACATGCGGACGCTTTGATCCGTGAAGCGTTGGACGATTGGCAGCGAGAGATTCGAGGATATCGTGCAGTCGATACGATTAAACAACTTCGCGATGGTACTCAGGATTTGTCCGAACAAGAGTTGGCTCGCGCGTTAAAAGCACTGGAGTCTGGGAAGCCGGCGGCAGACGTATTGACGCAACTAAGCCGTAACCTGACGAACAAATTTCTCCATGCGCCAACTGTCGCTTTACGAAGTGCCGCTGAGCAAGGCGATCTTTCACTTCTGGATGCGACGCATCGCCTTTTTTCGATAGATGAAACAGAGGATTCTGATTGAAACCATCATTGATCAATCGGTTGGATCAACTTGTTGACCGACACGAGGAACTGTCTGCCTTGCTTGCTGACCCAGAGGTGATCAGTGATCAAAAGCAATTTGTTGCCTATTCGCAGGAATACAGTGAGATTGAGCCGGTGGTTCAGCTGGTTCAGCGTCGACGGAGCTTAACGGCAGATCTCAAAGATCTCGACAGTTACCTCGCGGGTGACGATGCGGAGATGAAGGAGTTAGCAGAGAGCGAAATCCCTGAGATACGGGTAGAACTTGAGTCGCTCGATGCGGATCTGCAAATTGCTTTAGTGCCCAAAGATCCAGCGGATTCACGGAGTGCGTTTCTGGAAATTCGTGCAGGCACAGGAGGCGATGAGGCAGCATTATTTGCCGGTGACCTCGCACGGATGTACTTGAAGTTTGCAGAGAATCAAGGATGGAAAGCTGAGGTGTTGTCAGAGTCCAAGGCAGAGCTCGGTGGCTATAAAGAAGTCATCATGAAAGTTGCGGGTGATCGCGTCTATGGCCGACTAAAATTCGAGTCAGGCGCGCATCGCGTGCAACGCGTTCCCGCTACTGAATCTCAAGGTCGTGTGCACACTTCCGCCTGCACAGTGGCTGTCATGGCTGAAGCAGACCCAATGGCCGAAACCACCATTGACACGAAAGACTTACGAATTGATACCTTTCGAGCCAGTGGTGCCGGAGGGCAGCATGTCAACAAGACCGATTCAGCCATTCGGATCACACACATTCCGACTGGAGTGGTTGTTGAGTGTCAGGACGAGCGCTCGCAACACAAGAATAAGGCTCGAGCACTGAGTCTACTCCAGGCGCGTCTTGAGGATGCTGCTCGTCAAGAGCATCAAGCGAAAGAAGCCAGTGAGCGGAAGTCGCTAGTTGGCTCAGGTGATCGCTCGGAGCGCATTCGAACCTACAATTTTCCGCAGGGTCGTGTGACAGACCATCGCATTAATCTGACACTGTATCGTCTCGATGAAATGATGGACGGTGCTTGTCAAATGATCATTGACCCTCTGGTTCAGGAGTATCAAGCCGAGCTTCTCGCAGGCCTTGATACTGGCGCATGACCTTAGCGGAAGTGCTTCGCTCGGATCCGATTCGAGCGGCAGCTTGGAGCAGTAGTGAGCAACAGTTGGTGATCTCAGAGATTCTGGGATTGTCACTCACCGAGCAAATGCTTCAAGCGGATCAAGCGCTGTCAGAGGCGGTGATTGGAAGATTGTATCAGGTGGCGCAACGTACCCAAGCCGGTGAGCCGGTTGCCTATATTTTGGGTGTTGTTGATTTTGACGGCTTAAGGCTTTCGGTATCACCTCAGGTATTGATCCCGAGACCTGATACGGAGACCCTTGTCGAAACCGCGTCGCAGTTGATCGAACACAATGATCTCAACACCATCCATGACCTCTGTACAGGATCCGGTGCTGTCGGAATCGCCTTAAAAACTCGTCATCCAAACTGTAATGTCACACTCAGTGATCTGTCGATCGATGCAGTTCAGTGTGCCAAGGAAAATGTTCAGGCACTTGGACTGTCTGTGGATTGTTATCAAGCAGATTTGTTTGACGGGCTTGATTGCTATGATCTGGTGACTGCGAATCCACCATATATTGCTTGGGATGATCCGGAGATCGATTCGAGCGTGCGATTGTATGAGCCTGCGGTTGCTTTGTTCTCGAATGCGCAGGGATTGGAATTGATCGGCCGGATTGTCAGTGATGGGATGAATCACTTAACCCCCAATGGCTATCTATGTCTTGAGCATGGTCATCGTCAGGCCCATGATGTCAGAGCGATGGCGGAAGAATCGGGTTGGCGTTCGATTCAGACGCATCAAGATCTGGCTGGACGAGACCGGGTAACCAGGATGCAAAAACGATGATGACTGATGACGAACTGCTGCATTACGCAAGACAAATTCTCCTTTCTGACGTGGATGTCGATGGTCAAGAGCGGCTTCGCAGCGCCCATGTGGTGGTCCTTGGTTTGGGCGGCCTGGGAAGTCCGCTGGCGCTTTACTTAGGAGCGGCGGGTGTTGGGCGTTTGACACTGGTCGATGGAGACACTGTTGATGAGACCAATCTGCATCGACAAGTGATTCACAGTCAGGCGAGTCTCCACCAATCCAAGGTGGACTCCGCAAAAGACCGCATTCTGGGGATTAATCCCTGGATTCATGTTGACGTGATCAGAGCGCATGCCGATGATCAGAATGTGTCCTCACTGATTGCATCATCGGATTGCATCGCTGATTGTACGGACCGGTTTGCGACGCGGTTTTTGGCGAATCGCTTGGCTGTTTCGCTCAAGCGACCTGTGGTCTCAGCCGCCGCCCTAGGTGTCGAGGGCCAGCTGACAACCATCGATCCCCGGCAGGAGAGCAATCCCTGCTATGCCTGTTTGGTTCCTGATGTCCCAGAAGTTGAGCCAACGTGCTCTGAAACTGGAGTGCTTGGGCCTGTTGTCGGTACATTGGGGAGTTTGCAGGCTGTTGAAGTCCTAGGCGTTCTTTTGGGATGGCCTGACCGTTTAGTGGGCCGTTTATTGCGTTTTCATGCCAAAACGATGGAGTGGAAGTCCTTCCGGTACCGGAAGGACCCTGCATGCCCAGTCTGTGGATCAGCTGCCGAGCTTTGAATGAAGAATTTGATTCACTGCTTGTGGATTGGCTTTTCCTTGTGACTTTTTCATCACCTGCCCGACAAAGAAGCCGAGCATCTTCCCTTGTTTATCGGAAGGCGCTGATCGGTAGTTCGCCACCTGATCCGGGTTTTCCTGGATGACCTCATCAACGATGGCCTCAATGGCACCGGTATCGGTCATTTGCACCAACCCTTTGGCTTCGATGATGGCATTGACTTCACCCTCACCAGCTAACAAGGCTTCAAAGACTGTTTTCGCAGTTTTTGAATTCAGTGTGTTGTCTTTGATGCGACTGATGAGGTCGGCAAGTTGTTTCGCGCTGACAGGAAACTCAGTAATCACACTTCCCGTTTGATTTAGTTCGGCCAAGACACTCCCCATGACCCAGTTCGCAGCGAGTTTACCTTCACCTGAGGTATCGGCGACCTCCGCAAAATAGTCGGCAACGTCACGGTCAGCGACTAACACGCCGGCATCATAGTCTGTGATGCCGTAGTCCTTGATATAACGCGCCTGCCGCGCCTCGGGAAGCTCAGGAAGTGTGTTCCGACATGCCTCGATGAAACTGTCGTCTATCATCACAGGCAACAAATCAGGATCGGGGAAGTAGCGATAATCATTCGCTTCTTCTTTTGAACGCATCGACCGTGTTTCATCTTTATCAGGATCATATAACCGTGTTTCCTGAATCACTCGACCACCGTCCTCAAGAATTTCGATTTGACGATGAATCTCGGTGTTAATGGCTTTTTCGACAAAACGGAATGAGTTGACGTTTTTGATCTCAGTCCGAGTCCCTAAGACCTCGGATCCTTGAGGACGGATTGAGACATTGCAGTCGCAGCGCATCGAGCCCTGAGCCATATTTCCATCGGAAATATCAAGGTACCGAATGATTGAATGGATCACTTTGAGGTAGGCAACAGCTTCTTTGGCTGAACGAAGTTCTGGCTCAGAGACGATCTCTAAGAGCGGCGTGCCGGCGCGATTGAGATCAACGCCCGTCATGCCATCAAAAGCGTCATGAACACTTTTTCCAGCATCTTCTTCAAGATGCGCACGCGTCACGTTAATGGTTTTTATGGTGCCGTCATCCAACGTGATTGTGACTCGACCGGGTCCGACGATTGGCTTCTCAAACTGACTGATTTGGTAGCCTTTGGGGAGGTCTGGATAAAAATAGTTTTTCCGATCAAACACAGACTCTTTGCCGATCTCGGCATCGATCGCGAGACCAAATTTCACTGCCATTTCAAAGGCCCGAGCGTTAGGCACTGGGAGAACCCCTGGCATTCCTAAATCAACCAAGGATGCTTGGGTATTGGGTTCGGCGCCAAAGGCGGTCGATGAGCCTGAAAAAATCTTGGATACCGTTGAGAGTTGAACGTGGACTTCAAGACCAATGACTGCTTCGTACATCTTATAAACTCTCCGGACGCAAAGTGTGCCAATCAGTCGCTGTTTGAATTTGATGCGCGGCATTCAAGATAGCACCCTCCCCAAAAGCAGGTCCTGTCAGCTGATAGCCAGAGGGTAATCCATCAATTAAAGGCGCTTGGAATGAGCCACCTGGCAAGCCCGCCATGTTCGTCGCGACGGTGTAAATATCTTCAAGGTACATGGCAATGGGATCAGCGGTTTTTTCGCCAATGACAAAGGCGGTGGACGGCGTGGTCGGTCCAAATAGGAGGTCACACTGATTCAATGCACGCTCAAAATCCTGTTTGATTAAACGGCGGATTTGTTGAGCCTTTTTGTAGTAGGCGTCGTAGTAGCCTTCTGATAATGCATAGGTGCCGATGAGGATGCGACGTTTGACCTCGCTACCAAAGCCTTCGCCTCGTGAGCGTTCATAAAGGTCTGTTAAGTCTTTTGGATGTTCGGCTCGATAGCCAAAACGGACGCCATCAAAGCGTGACAGGTTTGAACTGGCTTCAGCCGGAGCAATGACGTAATAGGCCGGGATGGCTTCGGCAATATGATCGAGCGAGACTTCAACGGTTGTTGCACCGAGTGAACGGAAGACATCAAGGACATCATTCATGGATTGTCGCATGGCGGGATCTAAGCGTTCATCGAAAAACTGTGTGGGTAAACCAATGACCTTGCCTTTCAGGGAATCACCCAATGTCGCGGTATAATCAGGAACAGCTTGATCTGCCGAGGTTGAATCACGGGGATCATGACCGGCAATGAGGCCAAGACCGAGCGCGATATCTTCGGCGGTGTGAGCAATTAATCCACCTTGATCAAGACTCGATGCAAACGCGATCATGCCAAATCGACTGACTCGTCCGTAGGTTGGTTTTAACCCAGAAGTCCCGGTCAATGCCGCCGGTTGACGAATCGATCCGCCGGTATCTGTTGCTGTCGCTAGGGGCGTCATCCGGGCCGCAACAGCCGCCGCTGACCCTCCAGAACTTCCTCCCGGAACACGTGACGGATCCCATGGATTTCTGACCACCCCAAAAAATGAGTTTTCGTTTGACGAGCCCATCGCAAACTCATCCATATTGAGTTTGCCAAGGGAGATCAGCCCAGCTTGCTGACAACGACTGACCACATGCGCATCATAGGGAGCGACAAAGTCGGCCAGCATTTTTGAGCCGCAAGTGGTCCGTGTGCCATCGGTACAAAACAGATCTTTATGGGCGATGGGAAGGCCCGCGAAGGCAGATGCTTTGCCCTTGGCTCTGGCCGCGTCAGCGTCCGCCGCTGCTTTGCGCGCATCTTCATGGGTGATGGTGATAAATGCATTTAGCTCTGGATTGAGTGAGTCAATGCGGTCTAAGAAAGCGGTGGTAATCTCGACACTCGACAGATCACCGTCGTCAAGTGCTTGCTTTAACTGGGCCAACGTAAGGTCTGTAATCTGACTCATTCAACAACCCTCGGGACTAAATACAGCCCAGCCTCCGCCTGAGGAGCCACAGATTGGTATTTTTCACGGTGATTGGTTTCAGTGACCTGGTCGGCACGGAGTGTTTGCGTCAACTCAAGCGGGTGTGCCAGAGGAGCGACTCCATCGGTGTTGGTTTGCTGCATTTGGTCGACTAGTCCAAGGATTGAATTTAACTGTGTCAATGTCTCGTTGGTTTCTGCTTGAGTGAGCCCCAAGCGGGCCAATTTGGCGACGCGTTTGACGTCATCGCTCGTCAGCGACATAGGTTTCTCCGTCATTGAAAATCATATTTGGAATCGCGCATGCTAGCATAAGGCTTCAGTATAGAGAGCGGGTCAGCTAAACTCCCGTTTTTATTGCGCACGCCCAACAGGATACAGCTTGCATGTTTAAAGCCATACGCGGATTGTTTTCGAACGATATTTCGATCGACTTGGGGACAGCGAATACGCTGATCTACGTCAAAGGGAAGGGAATTGTACTGGATGAACCGTCGGTTGTCGCAATCCGCACCGTTGGAACACAACGGTCTGTTGCCGCCGTCGGGATTGAAGCCAAGCGGATGTTGGGTCGAACGCCAGGGAACATTGTCGCGATCCGACCACTGAAAGATGGGGTGATTGCAGACTTCCATGTCACTGAAAAGATGTTGCAGCTATTTATTAGCAAAGTGCATGAAAACTCCATGATTCGCCCGTCACCGCGAGTCCTTGTTTGTGTTCCAGCACAATCGACTCAAGTGGAGCGCCGTGCGATCAAAGAGTCGGCTCTGGGAGCAGGTGCGCGCGAAGTCTATTTGATCGAAGAACCCATGGCTGCTGCTTTGGGCGCGGATCTTCCTGTCGATGATGCCAGTGGATCGATGGTGGTTGATGTCGGTGGTGGTACCACCGAAATCGCGATTATTTCCCTGAACGGGATCGTATTTTCGGAATCTGTCCGTATTGGTGGTGACCGCTTTGATGAAGCCATTGTCGGCTATGTCCGTCGCCGCTTTGGTACCTTGATTGGAGATTCGACTGCGGAAAAAATTAAGCACGAAATCGGCACAGCGGTCTTGATGCAAGATGAGCACGAAATCGATGTTCGCGGTCGTAATCTAGCTGAAGGAATTCCGAAGCAGTTGACCTTGAAGTCGAATCAGATTCAAGAAGCCTTGTCTGAGCCACTCGCGCAAATCACGGCGGCCGTGAAAAATGCCCTAGAGCAGTCGCCGCCTGAATTGGCCTCGGATATTGCTGAGCGCGGAATCGTTTTGACGGGCGGTGGTGCATTGCTGAAAGGATTGGATGAGATGTTAGCGGCGGAGACCGGATTACCAGTCTTGATTGCTGACGATCCCCTGACCTGTGTTGCCCGCGGTGGTGGTAAAGCGCTCGAGTTGATTGATCGCGCGTCATTTAACCTCTTTAACTCGGATTAAGATCTAACGGCATGCGGCCGCTGTTCTCTGAAACCAGTGTCGCCGCGGTCCGCCTCATCGTTGCGGTCACGTTTTCGGTGGCCACGATACTCATTGATTCACGCTTTGATGCACTGACTCTGGTGCGTCAGGTGATCAAGACCGGCTTATGGCCGGTTGAACAAGTCGCATTTCTTCCCGGAAAAGTCTCGACTGAGGTTTTTGGTTGGGTGCAATCTCAGGGGCTGATCGTGACACGGCTGGAATCATTAGCACTCGAAAACGAGCGGCTCCGGACGGAGCAACTAAAATTACAAACCCTGCGAGCGGAAAATTCTGAACTGAGGCGCCTTCTCGGTGTTCAGGAGCGTGTCAACGAACGACTCTTGCAAGCGCAAATCGAACGGTTATCCAATGATCCCTTCGTGCATCGGTTGACCATCAATCGAGGGTTGCTCGCCGGGGTAGCCGCAGGCCAGCCGGTGATTTCAGCTGACGGATTGGTTGGACAGGTGGTTGTTGCCTACCCTCATGCGGCCGATGTATTGATGATGACCGATGCGACGCATCATTTGCCAGTACAAGTCACCCGAACACGGGAGCGTGCCATTGCCGTCGGTGTGGGGCGGATGGATCGCGTTGAATTACGGAATTTACCTGACACAGTGGACATTATTCCTGGGGATTTATTAGAAACTTCAGGACTGGGTGAGCGGTTTCAACCCGGAATTCCGGTTGCACGAGTGAAGGAAGTGATTCGCGCTCCGGGCCAACCCTTCGCACGAGTGATCGCTGAACCTTTGGCTCCACTGGCTCGACTGTCCTTGGTCATGGTTGATCTGTCAGAGGATGAATCATGATCTTTATTGCCACTTGGCTTGTGACCTTGTTGTTGATCGCTTTTCCCTATCCGGCATTCTTAAGCCTAGCGTTACCGCATTTTGGGTTTTTGTTTGTCACCTGGTGGGGCTTGATGCGGAACTATCAGTTGTCTATGACGCTCTTGCTGATTTCCTCATTGCCGATTGACGTCTTGTATGGCACAGCCCTTGGGTTACACGGATTATTATTTGCCTTGATTGCGTATGCACTGACGCTGCTGGGCCCGTCGATCCGTCAGGTGAACTGGGTTCGACAATCCACCGTGGTGTTTGTGGTGTTATTGATTGCGTCATCGGTGTCCTATTGGGCAAGAACGTTGACGGGACAATCACCAGAATTTTATATCTTGGTGTTGCAAGCTTTCGTCTCCGCTGTTCTCTGGTCGCCAATGCGCTGGCTCTATGATGGTTTGGCTCAATACACGCAGGACATTGGAGCAGAGCGGCAATGATCCTCGCCAGTCAGTCACCAAGACGGCGTGACTTACTGAAACTGATTACGGCTCACTTTCGGGTGATTCCATCGGATGTGGATGAATCCTTTCGTGATGATGAGTCGCCGGCCGATTATGTTGCAAGGCTGGCCGAGGCGAAAGCGCGAGCGGTGGCAACCAAGGCGTTTCCAGATGAAGTGATTATTGGATCAGATACCACTGTCGCATCCGCCGGTGTCATTCTCAATAAACCTGTGGATGAAACTGACTTCCTCGCCATGATGGAACGATTGTCCGGGACGACTCATCAGGTCTACTCAGGAGTCTGCGTGCTTCGTGAAACCCAGTGTGCGGTCAAGGTCGTTTGCACTGATGTGACCTTTCGTCAACTCTCGATGTCAGAACGGCTACACTATTGGCAAACTGGTGAGCCTTTAGATAAAGCGGGTGGTTATGGGATTCAGGGTCTGGCTGCACGTTTTGTTGAATCGATTCATGGATCCTACACCAACGTCGTTGGGCTTCCGCTGGTTGAGTTGGAGGCTTTGCTGAACGATGCGTCATGAAATTTTACTGAACTTTACCCCGCTTGAGACCCGTGTTGCTGTGGTCGAACAGGGAATGTTGCAGGAAATCTTGATCGAGCGTGCCACACATCGCGGCCTCGTTGGTAATGTGTATCTCGGTCAGGTCGTTCGTGTGTTACCGGGTATGCAGGCCTGTTTTGTGGATATCGGCCTTGATCGAAGTGCTTTCCTTCACACGAAAGATTTTCCATCAAGTCAGGAGACTCACGAGCGTTCGATCCAGCAGCTTGTCACGGAAGGTCAGAGCTTGTTGGTGCAGGTGATCAAAGATCCGGTCGGGAGCAAAGGTGCCCGACTAACTGCTGAAGTCTCCCTGCCAGCGAGACATTTGGTACTGATGCCGTTTGCCACTCATGTCGGGATTAGTCAGCGGATCGATGATGAAGCGACGCGTGAGCACTTAAAAACCATCGCCGTTGAAGCACTCAAGGCACAAAACTTAGAATGTGGAGTGATCATTCGTACCGCAGGGGATGGTCAGACCACTGATGACCTCGAAGAGGATTTGGTGTATCTCAAGCGAGTGTGGGACAACATCCTGAAGGAGCAACAGACGGCCAAGGCGCCAGCACTGTTGTTCGAAGAGTTGCCATTAACTCATCGAATGATTCGGGATCAGATCCGTCGGGAAACAGACCGCGTATTCATTGATTCGCTCGAGACCTATACCAAGCTCTCGCAATTCGCATCGAAATTTATGCCAGAGCTCTCGCACTTGATTCAACACTATCAAGGAGATCGTCCAATCTTTGATTTGTACCAAATCGAAGATGAAATCGAAAAAGCCTTGTCTCGACAGGTTGAGCTCAAATCTGGTGCTTATCTGGTGGTTGATCAGACAGAAGCCATGACCACCATCGATGTCAACACCGGTCGGTTCGTGGGAGCTCATACTCTCGAGCAAACCGTCTTTCGAACCAATCTCGAGGCCGCGGTTGCCATTGGTCGCCAATTACGTCTCCGTAATCTCGGGGGTATGGTCGTCATTGACTTCATCGATATGGACGACGACGAGCATCGGCGACAGGTATTAAGAACGCTTGAGCGGTCACTCGATGAGGACCCGGTGAAAACCCGAGTCATCGGGTTTAACGATTTAGGACTGGTGGTCTTGACGCGGAAGCGGTCTCGCGAGAATTTGTCTGATTTGCTGCAAGAGCCCTGTCCTCACTGCCATGGGACCGGCCAGATGAAAACTGCCGAGACGGTCTGTTATGAAATTTTCCGGGCGGTGATGCGCGAATATCGCGCCTACTCAGCAGAAATGACGACTGTGATTGCAGCACCGACCGTGATTGATCGGTTAATCGATGAAGAGTCTGAAGCCTTAGCTGATCTTGAAGCCTTTATTCATCGGCCGATTCGATTGCAGGTCGATGGCAATTTTTCTCAAGATCGTTATGAGGTTGTGGTGTCGTGATTCGCCATGTACTGACAACAAAAGCCATTATTTTGGTCGTCCTTGCAGCCATGCAAGGTCTGTTCTTGGCTGCGTTGCCGATGGTGAACTATTGGCGGACGGACATCGAGGCACTGTTGTCTGACCGGCTGGGTGCCACAGTCACGATCTCCGAGATTGGTGCGCGAGCATCTTGGACGGGACCTTACCTCGAGGCGCTTGATCTTGTCATCCAGAAGGATGCCGGGTCACTGGAGGTGCGCCGGGTGCAAATGTTGTTGGATCTTCCCAACACAATCGCGTCCATGCAGCCGGTGATTGGACAGTTGATTTTGGATGAAGGTGAACTCATCCAGCGCGGCTCTGACGGATCAGGGGTTCCTGATCCAACTGAGTGGGCTGGGTTACTAGACCAAATCCGCAACGTCATACAACCGATCGGTGCGTTTCAAATCCATAACTTTGATGTGTTATTGGGTGAGTTTTCGCTCAAACGGTTATCGATTGACATCACGCCAGATGTTGGTGTTCTGGCCCAAGCTCGGGTCGTCACCGAAGAGATCTCAGTTCCGATCGACATTGACTGGCGTTATCCGCAGACCACCACCGACGCGCATGATGTTCGTGTGCAGACGCGTTTGCGTCAAGCACTGGTTCCGATGCTCGGTTTGGATGAATTCACGGCAACTGTTGACGCGACAGCATGGCTCAATATCCGCCCAGGGGTTCCAGTCGATGGCACTGTCCGCGTGACTGGTTTGGCGGATCAGGATCAAGGTCTGGCAGGTGATTTGAGTGCACGATTTGAATTGCCTGGTCTATCAAAGATTCAGGCATCATTTGAATCACTTCAATTCCGTGCCCCGGGTCTCCGGATTGCTGGATCTGGCGGTGGTCTCACCTATGATGGCAAGCGCCTGACTGCGTCGATCCCGACGATCGATTTCGATGGCGGACTGATGGGCGAGTTCATCCGTGACTCTGATCCAGAACCTCAGTTGTACCGGCTGTTGTCGATGAATCAACCAAGACTGTCTGCCAAACAGGTTCAGCTGGATTGGATTCTTGAGACCAGCCCACAAGTCGCGGCAACGATTGATGCATTTGAAATTCAAGCGGCGCGATCGATCCCTGAGATCGGTCCGGTCAGTGGGCAACTGTATTTGAATGGATCCAGAGGTTGGTTTGACTTTGCTGCAAGATCAGCCACGTTCTCACTACCAGAGATTTTCCCGGCGCCTTGGACTGAGCAATCACTCTCGGGGACTCTCGCTTTTGACCGAACCGACAAGGGGCTCAAGCTTCGTGGTCAGGACCTAAGGGTGAAGAGTGCTGAGCAGGATGTGCAAGGCGCATTATTGCTCGATTTACCGCGTGACCATGAACAACAGATGCAGCTCGAATTAACGGTCCAGGCGTCGACTGGAGCCTTGCCAGGGCTATTGCCGTTGGACCTTGACGACGAAGTGGTGGATTTCTTGAGCCGTTCGGTGGAGCAGGTGGTTGTCGATCGTGGCCGAATTTCCTATTCCGGACCTTTGGGATCTGAGGTGGATCGGACGCGTCGTGAGCTCAGCATGCGCTTTCCGTTAACCTCCTATCGCTTCAAGCCCTTGACGAATTGGCCTGCATTTAAGGGTACGCAGGGAGTTGTTGATTTTGTCAGCAAGCGCGCGCGGATCGAATTCAATGAGTCTGACTTTGGTGGTCTTTTAGTCACTCGTGTTGTGGCCATGCAGGCGGCTGAAGACGCTCGGCGAATTGATATTGATGGTCATCTGGTCGGAGAGGCTTTTGATGCGCTGGCTATCCTTGAACAGGCAGGCGTGAAACCTGATGCTCTGGGCTCAGCGGTGAAGCTCGATGGCCGCCTCTCAGGACAGGTCTCCTTAGCAGTCCCGATAGGGGGTGATCCCAGTGGAGCCGTGAACATTGCGTCCGAGGATCTGACCGTCGAATTAGCGCAACTGGCCGAACCCTTGATGCAGGTGACAGGCCGTGCCGAATATCGATTAAATGATGGGTTATATACCGATCGACTGGTAGGACAATTGATGGGTGATCCAGTGGAAGCACGGGTCACCATCAGTGACGGGCAGACAGAGATCATTGGCCAAGGACGGTTGAAGACATCAAATGTCGCGCGCCTCGCGCAATTGGGATTGGGCGAAGATCAGTTGTTTGGTTCAGCCGATTGGTCAATCGTCGGCCGTGGTGATGATCAGTCGTTCATCGTCTCGCTAGAAACGGATGGGCGGGGATTGGGAAGTGGTCTTCCTTATCCGTTGTCAAAGGATGAGGCCTCGATCGGCCGGGTCGCCGTCAATCTGACCGACGAGCCCGATGGTCGAACGTTTTCGGTCCGAGTCTTTGATGTGACGGACATTCGGGGAGTCTTGGATTCGAAGCCTTTGACACTTGAAGTGATGACCCCTGAGGCAGATCTGATCGGGTGGGCAACCTTACCAAGTGGTGATGGCGACCGATCGAATCTATCGATTCTTCTTCGCACGGAACGGCTATTACTCGGAGAGACGCCATTGGCGGTTGATAAGACAGCGATTGTCTTACGTCCGCAAGAATTCAATGTCTCGTTTGATGGATCAGAACTTGCCGGACGCGTCAGCCGTGTTGGTGAAGGTCCGCTGTTGATCGATTTGGAGCGAATGGTGCTCCCAGAGGGTGGTGATTTATTGGATCCACCAGGTGACGATCCCTTGTTTGATTATAATCCAGGCGAACTACCCTCGATGAAAGTTCGGATCAGTACGCTACTTCGTGGTGAAACTCGCTATGAGGACATGGATTTAGTTCTGGTGTCGGGTGAATCGCGTCTTGATGCGACAACACTTGAGTTTGATCGGGATGGCCAGCGTTTCCAAGGAGAGCTTGCTTGGGCCTATCAAAACGGTCAGGCGCAGACTGCATTATTACTCAGAGCACAAGGTGATGAGCTCGGCAATATTTTACGAGTCAATGAAGATGAGCCGTTATTGGAGGCTGAATCTGGACGCTTTGTTTCTAATTTGAGTTGGGATGGCTCGCCACTCGGATTTTCTCTGCTCACAAGCCGTGGTGTGGTCGAATTGTCCCTGAAAGACGGACGGTTTTTAGATTTGGGAAATTCTGCCGAAGTCCTTCGGTTATTCGGCATTTTGAATATTGAAACGGTGACGCGCCGACTCCGCTTGGATTTTCTGGATTTGGTTCAACCTGGGGTCGCTTTCGATAGCGTTGACGCCAAAGCACGCATTGCTGACGGTCAGTTGGTGTTTGATCCCGAGTTTACCATGAGTGGCCCCTCGGCCAGTTTTCGCTTGACCGGGGAGGCTGATCTGATCAATGAGAAACTCAAGCAACGTCTCGAAGTTGATATTCCGCTGACTAACAACTTGCCACTCGCGTCCGTCTTGCTTGGCGCACCTCAGGTGGGCGGAGCTATTTATTTGGTCGAAAAAGCCCTGGGGACCAAAATTATTAAAGTCGGTAAAACCGACTACAGGATTGAAGGATCCTTTGCCGAACCCCAAGTCTCTCTGATACCTCCATTCTCAAAGAAAAAGGATTAACTGAATGCCAACTCTCCTGCAAACCGTCAGTGAGTCGATCTTAGCGCCAGGCGGACTATCCATTGATGATCTTGAACCCTTGGTTGGCGAGTTGTCAGTCGGCGATGTGGATTTTGCGGATTTGTTCTTTGAGCGTGCTGAGGCCGAGACTTATTCGCTCGAAGATGGCGAGGTGAAGGATGCGAGCTATCATCGCGACGCTGGCGTGGGCGTGAGAGCTTGCGCAGGAGATAAACAGGGATTTGCCTACAGCTCCGAAATCACCGCTGCAAGAATTCGTGAAGCGCGTGATGTTGCAATCGCCATTCAGGAGGGTCGCGGACCGCGTGGTGGCGTGAACCTGGATCAGGTGTCGACACCGAAGCTTTACATTGCCAAAAATCCAATTCCCGAGAAAGTGGCGACTGACAAAATCGCATTTTTACTTGAAATCGATGCCAAGGCCCGCGCGCGAAGTGCCTCTGTCTCACAGGTCCAGGCGACCTTGTCGATTTCTTATCGAGAGATTCTGATTGCGGCAACTGATGGCACCTTAGGTGCGGATATTCGGCCTCTTGTTCGCCTGTCTGTTTCGGTGCTTGCTGAAAAAAATGGCCGACGTGAGCGGGGAAGTTCGGGTCTCGGTGGACGCTATGATTTGCAGCGGTTACTGACAGATGCTCATGCTGATCAGTTGGTGGCTGAGGCTGTCGATCAGGCTGTGGTGAACTTAGATGCCGTCGATTGTCCTGCCGGTGAAATGCCGGTTGTTTTAGCCTCCGGTTGGCCGGGTGTGCTGCTGCATGAAGCCGTTGGTCACGGCTTGGAAGGCGACTTTAATCGGAAAGGATCGAGTTTTTACTCTGGAAAGATTGGTCAGCAAGTGGCATCCAAGGGGGTCACTGTGGTTGATGATGGCACGCTGCTTGATCGTCGCGGATCCTTGAACATTGATGACGAAGGCCACGCGAGCCAACGCAACGTTCTGATTGAAGACGGGACTTTAGTTGGCTATATGCAAGACAAGCTCAATGCACGCTTAATGGATGTTGCGGCGACAGGCAATGGGCGGCGTGAGAGCTACGCCCATCTTCCGATGCCACGGATGACGAACACCTTTATGGAGCCTGGTGATGCCACTCAGGCGAATATGATCGAGTCGGTGGAGCGCGGCATCTTTGCGGTCAATTTCGGCGGCGGTCAGGTTGACATCACCTCCGGGCAGTTTGTGTTTGCAGCAAGCGAAGCCTATCTCATTGAGCAGGGCAAAGTGACTGCCCCGGTGAAAGGCGCAACGCTGATTGGGCACGGTCCACATGTGATGTCTGCGATTTCGATGATTGGAGATGACCTGGCTCTTGATTCAGGCATTGGGATCTGCGGAAAAAATGGGCAAAGCGTGCCTGTCGGGGTGGGTCAACCAAGTCTGAAGATTGATCGACTGACCGTTGGTGGGACAGCTTAATGGGCGATGGCTTCATAAAGCGCGCGATACAAACTGCGCGCCTCGCCTTTATCTTTGTCCACTTCTCGCGCTTTTCGGGCTGCTCGGATCAATTGGTTGAGCCGCTGCGCGTCGGTTTGAAACGCATCCAAAAAGGCCGTCGCATCTTTGGGTTCCTTAAGCAATCGATCACGCCATTGCTCGGCTTGGTGATGTTTCCGCTTTTCGGCGTTGTCGGTGTGCTCCATCGCATCCAGCTGCGCCTGCAAACTCTCCGATTCGACGCCGCGCATGACTTTACCGACATACTGCATTTGCCGACGTCGGGCTTCATGCTTTTTATCCGGAATGGCACGGTAAGCTTCAAGCGCCTCACGCAGCTTGTCTTCCGGGAATTCAATCTTTTGAAATTGCTTGTCAGACAGCGCGGCCAACGCTTGGCCGAGCGCTTGAAGCGCCAGCATTTCACGTTTTTTTGCACTTTTCGACGGCTCTCTGTAGAGCTCTTCGTCGATCAGATCGTCATTTTGAAGGGAGCGTTTGTCATTCATGTCCGTGAAGTTTAACCCACAACAGGAAAAAAACCGCCTAGAAGAATTAACGCTTCGGATTTTAGAGCGATCCAAGCGAATCGGCGCCGATGGTTGTGAGGTGGGTGCAAGCGCATCAGTTGGCCTTGACGTTCAAGCACGACTTGGAGCACCAGAAAAGCTTGAAATGACGCGAGATCAGTCCTTGTCAGTCACGGTATTTGTCGGCGAGTCGCGAGGATCAGCCACCACCACAGATCTCTCGGATGCAGCACTTGAAAGTACCCTTCAAGCAGCACTCGCCATCGCTCGCGTCACGGCGCCTGATCCAGCGGCTGTGCTTGCCTCGAAGGATCAAATTATTCGGGATGTCCCCAATTTGGAGTTAGATCATCCTTGGGACATCAGTGCGAAAGATGCCTTGGCGTTGGCGATCGAAGTGGAAGCTTCCGGACGACAAGCAGACCCTCGGATCACAAATTCCGAAGGGGGTTCGGTGTCATCGACACGTGGGCTCTCCATTCATGGGACCACAGAAGGTCTGTTGGTCAGTCAGCCGACCAGCATCCACGGTTTGAGCTGCGTTTTACTGGCTGAAGATGGTGAAAGTCGTGAGCGCTCCTATGCCTACACACAGGCTCGGCGTCCAGACCAGTTGTTGTCTCCAGAAGCGGTGGGCAAAGAAGCCGCCGATAAAACAGTTGCCCGCCTGAATCCCCGTAAATGCCAAACTGCCGAGGTGCCAGTCCTATTTGTCCCGGAAACCGCCGCCGGCTTGATCTCGAGTTTTGTCAGTGCGATTAGCGGAGGATCCTTGTATCGGCAATCGAGCTATTTGCTGGATCGCTTAGGCACGCAGGTATTCCCTCAATGGGTTACGCTTGAAGAAACTCCACACATCCCCGGGGCCATGGGTTCTTCGGCCTATGATGGTGATGGTTTGGCAACTCGGTCTCAGGCGTTTGTGACTGATGGAATCTTATCGAGCTATGTCTTGTCCTTGTACTCTGCCAACCGACTTGGTCTTCAAACCACACATAATGCTGGCGGTGTGCGAAACCTCTTCTTCCAAGGTCAACAAGACTTCAACGCGTTGATCGCCCAGATGGGCCGTGGTTTGATCGTGACTGAGTTGATGGGCCAGGGGGTGAACCTGGTTAACGGCGATTACTCGCGCGGTGCCTCGGGATTTTGGGTGGAAAATGGTGAGATCGCCTATCCGGTTCATGAAGTCACCGTGGCGTCGAATCTTGACCGGATGTTGAGAGACGATTTGATCGCGGTGGGGTCTGATCTTGATCTGCGTCGCTCAATCGCAACAGGCTCCATGCTCTTTGAGAAAATGATGGTTGCCGGCAGCTAATTAGGCATAGACGAGGGTGGCGATGCCGAGAAAGCAGAAGAAACCCACGACGTCTGTGACCGTTGTTAAAACCACACCGCCGGCGAGCGCGGGGTCGATTTGCAACGACTTCAAATAACCCGGTAATAGGGTTCCAACGACCGCTGCGACGATCAAATTCACAATAATTGCCAGCGCGATCACATAACCCAGAGTGAAGTCACCAAACCAGAGGAAGGCAGCGAATCCCACAACCAATGACCAGAACAAACCATTGGCCGTGCCGATCAACACTTCACGACTGACCAGTGCTCGAATATTGGCTGACCCCACGCGACCAAGCGCCATGCCTCGAATCACGATGGTCAGTGCCTGAGTACCAGCGATTCCGCCCATCGATGCAACCACCGGCATGAGAATCGCAAGCGCGACCACCTGCTCTAGTGTGGCTTCAAACATCCCAATCACTCCTGAGGCTAAAAACGCGGTCAGGAGATTGATGCCAAGCCACACCGAACGCCGTTTGACCGTTCTGACCAAGGGCGCAAAGATATCTTCATCTTCATCAAGACCTGCTTGACTCATCAAGCTGTGATCTGCCGATGCCCGAATAACATCGACCACGTCATCGATGGTAATTCGGCCGAGCAATTTACCGGATTCATTCACCACAGGCGCACTCACCAAGTCTAATCGCTCAAAACGCTGAGCCACTTCATCTTCATGCGTGGAGACAATCAGGGGTTCGACTTCGGTCTGCATGATTTCTCGAATCGTGGTGTTGGGATCGGAAATCAAAATCTTCGAAATGGGGACCTGCCCGATGAATTCATCACGACGATTCACGACCCAAAGGTTGTCGGTCATCGGAGGGAGTTCACGATACCGTCGGATATATCGAAGAACGACGTCGACAGTGATGTCCGGACGCACGGTCACGACGTCGGTATTCATCAAACCGCCCGCGGAATCTTCGTCATAGGACAACACATCTTCAACGCGCTGTCGGTCTTGAGAATCCATTGATAACAAGACTTCTTCAATGACTGACTCAGGCAGCTCTTGGAGGAGGTCAACCTTGTCATCGAACTCAAAACTTTCGATCAGGTTGGCGAGTTCTTCGGGTTCTAATCGGGCAACAATTTCTGAACGTTCTTCTTCGCCTAAGTAGGCAAGTACGTCAGCGGCCAGTTCTTCGGCTTCAACTAAGTTCCAGAGGATGGTCCGTTGCTTGGGAGGAACCGAGGATAAAAGATGCGCGATATCAGGCGCTGCAAGATCTTCATTGATGAGTTGTCTGGCACGCGCAATCGCGCCTTGCGATAGCGCAAGGTTAATCCGCTCAAGATTGGCTTGGTTGGACTCAACGGCGATTTCAGTGATTCCATCACTCATCCGCAGGGTTCCCCAAAGCCGTCATCAAACAGAGCCTTCAGTGCGGCATTCGCTTGGTCTTGGTCATCTCCGGAGATATGTAATATCAGCTCGCTACCTTGTCCTGCCGCCATCATCAAAAGCTGCATAATGCTTTTGGCATCGACTTTCCGTTGACTACTTGGATCTTCGAGTTCGACAACTGACGAAAACAGAGAGGCCTCTTGAGCGAGGACATTGGCTGCTCGAGCATGTAAGCCCAACAAGTTTCTGACTGTGACCGGCGTGGTAATCATCGTGGAGATATCCTCTATTGGTTCGATGATAGCTCGCGATGCACAACCTGCCTATCAAGTTCGAGATCACTTAACCGTTGATTCAGGGCTTCGGTGAGATAGACGCTTCGGTGCTGACCGCCGGTGCAACCGATTGAGAGCGTAAAATATTGGCGGCCAGATTCGGCATGACGAGGGACCCAGCGTCTCACGTGCGCTTCGATTTCATCGAGAAGCTCAGTCGTTTCAGGGAACTGGTTCAGATAGTCTTTGATGGGTTGGTCGCGTCCCGTCAAGGGTCGAAGTTCTGCTTCCCAGTGTGGATTCGGAAGTGATCTGGCATCAAACACGGTATCAGAATCCATCGGCACGCCACGCTTAAAGCCAAAGGATTGCAGTTTCAAGATGAGTTGCGTCGCTGTTTCACCAGCAACTAACTCTCGGATTTGACTGCGTAGCGTATGAATCGACAGTCCCGAACTATCGATCTTATAGGTCGCAATGGCTTGGATCGGCTCGAGCTGCCGACTTTCGCGTCGCAAGGCATCAGACAGATGCGTGCGATCGATACCCGTGGATAACGGGTGCAGTCGTCGTGTTTCGCTAAAACGCCGCGCCAAAGACTCGTCAGTTGCATCAATAAAGACCACATCGAGTCGGCTGACTTCGCTCTTCAATGATTGCACTAACGCAGGAATATCCGCAGGTTGTCCAAGTGTTCGAATATCAATGGAAACAGCGAGATTTCGACCTGGAGAAACGGTGAGTAGGGTACTGACTGTCTGTTGGATTAAGGCGACGGGCTGGTTATCAATGCAATAGAAATTCAGATCTTCCAAGGTGCCTAGCGCGGATGACTTCCCCGCCCCAGATCGACCTGAAACGATCAGTAGATGCATTAGGCAGCAGCCGTCTTAAACGCTTGGCTAGCAATGGCGTAAAGTTCGCTGGCATCGGTGGCCATTTGCAGATCGTGTCGAAATTGATCGTTAGAAAAGCAGTCGGCAAGCTGGGCGAGTAAATTCAGATGCACTTGGTTGGTTGATTCAGGAACCAGTAGGACGAACAGTAATTCAACCGGTTGGCCATCAATCGCGTCGAAATCAATTCCTTGATTCAACTGAATTAAATAGCCTCGGGTCTCGTCATCATTCAGACAAGACAATCGGCAGTGAGGGATGGCAACCCCATACCCGACTCCGGTTGAACCGAGTCGCTCTCGATCAATCAGACCTTGATATACATCCTCGGAGTCCATTTGACTCTCATCGGCAATGAACTCCGCGGTGAGTTCTAAAACACGTTTTTTGCTCGCGCCCTCGAGGCTCGAAACGACTCGGGTGGGGGTAATAATGTCAGAGAGTTGCATGATTCCGATATCTATCGCTGCTGAAAAGGGCGACCTTTTGTCGCCCTGCACAATTGTATGACGCTTTTAGTGTCCGTGCATCCGGCTAATGGTTTTTTCGCGATGTTTGACGAGTTGCCGGTCGAGCTTATCAGCCATCGCATCAATCGCAGCATACATGTCGTCGTGCTCAGCAGACGCATGGACATCAGCACCTGCAACATGCACATTACCTTCGGCTTTTTGACGCTGCTTTTCAACAGTCAGTGTAATTTCCACTTTGGTGATATGTTCCGCATGACGCTCAATTCGATCCAGTTTTTCTGTCACATAGGATTTGAGTGCGTCTGTGACGTCGAGTTGATGTCCACTGATGCTGATTTGCATACCTTTCTCCTTCTTTTGATGCGTTGAGGCGTCTAATCACCTCATTTCCACTATGCGCTTTTTCGTCACTGACGAAAAGCCTAAAACACTTGTTTACGTTCGCTCGATCCGCCGATACCAAGCATCTCACGGTATTTGGCGACGGTTCGTCTGGCGACTTTAAACCCTCGTTCGGCCAACAGCTCGCTCAGCTTATTATCCGACAAGGGTTTCTTGGCGTTTTCGTCGCCGATTAATTCTTTTAAGTGCTCTTTAATCGCCGTTGAGGACGCTTCACCACCCGCATCGGTACCGACATGGCTTGAGAAGAAGTATTTCAGCTCTAATGTGCCACGTGGCGTGTGCATGTATTTTTGCGTAGTGACTCGTGAAATTGTCGATTCGTGCATTTCAACCCGCTCGGCAATATCGGCGAGTACCATCGGCTTCATGGCGACCGGTCCTTTTTCAAAAAACGCAATCTGCTCCTCGACAATGCAGGATCCGACCTTCAGAAGGGTCTCTGCGCGAGATTTCAGGCTTTTGACAAACCAGCGCGCTTCCTGCAGTTGATTCTTCAAATAGTCGTTGGTTTCGCTCTTATCGCCTGATTTGATGAAATTTTGGTAGGTGTGATTGATCCCGACGCGCGGTAAGGCGTCTGGATTGAGCTCCACAATCCAGCCATCTTCATTGCGCCGAACGATCAGGTCAGGAGTGACATATTCAGGTTCACTCCCGCCAATATGGCTTCCCGGCTTAGGATCGAGGGACCGAATCAGGGTCAAGGCCAGATCAAGCTCCTCATCAGAGCATTTCATCGCGCGTTTCAAACCTGGGCGGTCTTTCTTGGTGAGGAGGTCGAGATGGTTTTGGACTAAATTGAGAGGTAGCCGGACATCACCACCGAGCAAGCCAATTGCTGCTAACTGAATCGCAAGCGATTCAGCCACGCCTCGAGCCCCAACCCCTACGGGATCTAAGCGCTGAATTTGATGCAGTACGCATTCGACTTCATCCAGCTCAAGATCATCAAGTTCTTGCCCGAGTGCCTCGGTAATCTCGTCGAGATCTGCATCTAAAAACCCATCCCCATCGATAGAATCGACCAACACTCGGGCAATCAACATATCGCGTTCGGTTAAAGGCATGAGATTCAGTTGCCACAACAAATGATCAGAGAGTGTTAACGCTTCCGATGTTCGACTCTCAAAGCTGTCGTACTCATCATCTGAGGCACTGCGCGTCATCGGCCGGTTGAGATCAAAATGATTGGTATCTGACCAGTCAGTCTCGACGGCGACCTCGACCGATTCGATGGGTGTCTCTTGCTCGCGGACATCCGAGTCACTGGACTCAGCGTACTGCTCAATTTCATCTTCACGCTCAAGCAATGGATTCTCTTCCAAGGCTCGAGTGATTTCTTGTTGCAGGTCGAGCGTCGACATTTGCAACAGTTTAATTGCCTGCTGCAATTGCGGAGTCATGGTCAGGCTTTGCCCGATCTTGAGTTGCAGTGCCTGTTTCATTCGGGAAGCGTCATGGTGAATTGTTCTCCAAGATAGACTTGGCGCACATCTTGATTGGCGAGGAGGCTGGCCGGTGGTCCTTCCGCGAGAACTCGGCCTGCATTCACGATATAGCCTCGATGACAAATGCCGAGGGTTTCTCTGACATTGTGATCGGTAATCAAGACCCCAATCCCTCGATCGGCTAAGTGCCTAATGATGTTCTGGATGTCAGCGACAGAAATGGGGTCAACTCCAGCGAAGGGCTCATCGAGCAACATAAATTTCGGGTTCGAGCAGAGTGCCCGGGCAATTTCGACTCGCCTTCGCTCTCCGCCAGAGAGTGCCATTCCTTTGGTGGCTGATAAATGGCCCAAGTGGAATTCATCGAGCAGGCGTTCGCGCTCGCGTTGCCGATCATTGTTTGAGAGATCAGATCGCAATTCAAGGATCGCCATCAGGTTGTCTGAGACTGTCAATTTTCGAAAAACAGAGGCTTCTTGAGGGAGATAGCCGAGCCCTGCTTTGGCCCGACCATGCATCGGTGTTCGAGTGATGTCTTGCTCGCCAATTTTGATCTCACCTGCATCTTGCCTCACCAGGCCGACGATCATATAAAAACTGGTGGTTTTCCCAGCACCGTTTGGCCCTAGCAATCCAACAATTTCACCAGGGCTCACCGCCATCGACAGATCCGAGACGACTTCGCGCCCCTTATAGGATTTTTTCAAATGGCGAGCGACGAGTTGAGTCATTTTTTCTTGGGTTGCATGGTCATGTTCACACGACTTGAACGACTACCGGCGGCGGTGACTTCTCCCGACTTGAGGTCATAGGTGATTTCAGGTCCTGAAAACACTGAGTCCTCAGAGGTAATCATGGCATCCCCGGTCAGGACCACTCGATCCGTGTCGTACGAATAATCGATCACCCGCGCGCGACCTTTGACAGGCTCTTGATCGGTTTTTCGTCTGAGATTTTCAAAACGCGCCGGTTGGCCCTTGGCAACAAAGGTCTCCACCTCACCGTCTTCGTTTGTTTTGAGGTTCACCACATCACCCTCAAGTTTGAGTGTTCCTTGAGTGACAACGACGGCACCTGTGTATTCAGCTTGGCTTTGTTTCTCATTAATCACGGCACTGTCGGCGGTGATCTCAATCGGTTGATCACGGTCTTCAGGTAATGCAAAAACCGCAGGTGCGATTGTCAGCATCAATCCGAAGAAGTAGCGCTTCGCCATTGCGTCCTCACTTTTTCTCCAAGGGTGTATTCATTGCTATTGAGATCCATAACCAGCGCGTCGCCAACGCTTTCTGCAGATCCTTGCACCAGTCGAGTCGTCGTCTTCGAAGTCACCAGATCCGTGGTTTGATCCCAATTTAACGTCTGACCACTTAAATGCCATGGGTCCTTTCCGTTTTCGAGTCGATTGGCAATAACGTTCTGGGAAAGAAAGACTTGATTTCGATCGGCGGTCAGTTCTCCCCGCTCGCCTTCGATATACCAGGTCGCCGGTGGTCTCTCGAGCCACAGCTTCGGGTCTACCAATTCCGCGTTGGCGCGGTCTCCAAAATCCAACAAGCTGGTCGCGACGAGCGTCGTCTCCAGTTGCCCGGCCGCGTCAAATTGACGCTGATAGACCCCTTCCATAAAGGCATCTGGACGAAGGTCAGCAATTTCTTTTAAGGCGGGATCCAGTGTGCTTTTGGTGGTTGGTTCGGTGAGTCCGAACACCAAAGCAAGGGCTCCAAGCGCGATGAAGATCAGTCGGCTCCAACCACTCACGCCCGATCCTCCTGATAGAGCGCTAACGGATCAAATCCTTGTGCGACCAACAAGAACTCGCAGAGTTCACGGACCGCACCCTGGCCACCAGCGTGGTCAGTCACATAGGCTGCTGCGGCCTGCACTTGAGCCGGTGCGTTCGGAACGCTGGCGAAGAACCCGGTCACATCAAGTGTCGTTAAGTCGGGGAAGTCATCGCCCATATAACCGAGATCATTTTTCTCAAGGGCGAGTTGCGCAGCTAAATGTTGAAGCGCCTGGCCTTTGTCTTCGCGGCCCTGAATCACAAAATCGACACCAAGCTCAGAAAATCGCCGGTCAACCATTGGTGATTGTCGACCAGTGATGATCGCGGTTTGGATACCCGCCTTCTGTAACAGTTTTAAACCAAGACCATCCAAAATGTTGAAGGCCTTTAGCGAATCGCCGTCGAGTCCGTAATAGAGAGTTCCGTCGGTGAAGATTCCATCAACATCAAATGCCATGAGTCGGACGGTTTGTGCGCTCATACGACACCCGCCTGCAGGAGGTCATGCATATTGAGTACACCCACGGGAAGCCCGTCATGCACAACCACCAGGGCGTTGATGCGCTTTTCTTGCATGACTCGAACAGCCATCGCAGCTAAAGAACCTAGTTCGATCGTAGCTCCCCTTGGGGTCATAATGTCTTGAATTCGACGATCTCTGAGATCGTGGCCGGCTTCGATTGCGCGACGCAAGTCGCCATCGGAAAAGACTCCAATGAGTTCATGATGTTGGTTTAAAACGGTTGTAAATCCGAGGCGTTTGGCGGTCATTTCGAGTAGTGCCTCGGGAAGCGATGCATCTTCAGACACCGCAGGGAGTGCATCGCCAGTATGCATAATATCGTCAACTTTCAAGAGTAACTTACGGCCCAAGGCGCCACCGGGATGGCTAAACGCAAAATCCTCGTGTGAGAACCCTTTGGTTTCCAGTAGAGCGATCGCTAAGGCATCGCCCATCACGAGGGCGGCGGTTGTGCTGGATGTTGGTGCCAAGTTGAGGGGGCAGGCCTCTTCGGCGACTGAGACTAAAAGATGCGCATCGGCAGCCCGACCTAGGGTTGAATCTGCATCTCCCGTCATACTGATGAGTGGTGTGCCGAGACGCTGAATCAGTGGGAGTAACAAGACGATTTCTGAGGAGGTACCGCTGTTGGATAGGGCAAGCACCACATCTTTTGATGTCAGCATCCCTAAATCACCATGCGATGCCTCTGCTGGATGCATAAAAAACGCCGGTGTTCCGGTTGATGCGAGTGTTGCTGCGATCTTGCTTCCGATATGACCGGATTTCCCCATGCCGGTGACCACAATTCGGCCTTCGCAGTCGAGACACAATTGACAGGCGCGGTTGAAATCCTCGCTGAGTTGCTGATTCAGTTCCGCGATGGCTTTCGATTCAAGTTGGATGGTGCGTTTGGCTGACTCGATAAAACTCATTAATTCGGCACGATCGTTGCAGAGATGTGCCAAAGATAGCTTACGTACAGGAGAAGCAAAAGGATTCCGTACGAACGATTCAAGGTTCCGTGCGCACCAAAGCGGGCGATGAGTAACAAAAAGACCGTCAAACCGAGTGTCCATGGGAGATCGCGCGTGTAAACATCGGCTTCGATGGCGAACGGTGAAATGATCGCTGCAATGCCGATGACTCCGAGGAAATTGAAGAAATTAGAGCCAATCACTGTGCCAAGCGCCATGTCGGTTTTGTTTTTCAACGCTGAAGCCATTGAAGCTGCGAGTTCTGGAAGCGAGGTCCCGATGGCCACAATGGTTAGTCCAATGACGAGTTCAGATACCCCGAAATGCCGGGCGACTTCGGTCGCTCCCCAAACCAAGGCTTTTGAACTTGCTAACAAGACCAAGAGTCCACCGATGGTCAGAACGACCGATAAGGACAATGAGAGGTCTGGAATGTCTGCTTCTTCCCCCGAGGCAGCCTCATCTTTCATGAGTTGGAGTAACACAATGGGTAAGGCAGCCACTAAGGCGATCCCCGCCCAGAGATCGAAGATGCCGCGATAAGCCAGCGCATAAACGCCGAGGCAGACCAGCAGTAGTAAAGGAAGTTCTCGCCTGACCAGAGGTCTTGGAATTAATAACGGAAAGACACAGGCGGTCGCACCGAGCACCAGTGCAATGTTGGTGATGTTAGAACCAAGGGCGTTTCCGAGAGCCAGGCCTGGGCTTTCCTCATAGGCGGCGACTGCTGAGACCAAAAGTTCTGGTGCTGAAGTGCCGACAGAGACGATGGTTAATCCAATTAAAAAATGACTCATTCCGAGTCGTGAAGCGAGACTGGCTGCGCCTTCGACAAACTTGTCGGCACTGACAACAGTCAGTGCAATTCCAACGATAATGGCAGCAGTGGCCCAAAACATGAAAAGACTCCCAAACCTGAGGCGACATTAAACATGTTGCGGCTAAGCTCTGCTACACTCGCAATCAGATTAATTGAATGAAGTGAACCGAATCGATTGTGACTGCATCAGCCTTTGTTGAGATTGAAGACGTTGGTTTTCGTCGTGATCGGCGCGTGATCTACGACGGACTGAATGCGACTGTTCCCCGTGGGAAAATCACAGCCATTGTTGGTCCATCGGGTACCGGAAAAACAACCTTGCTGCGCTTGATTGGTGGGCAGCTCAAACCCGAATCTGGTGATGTGCGAGTTGATGGTGTGTCAGTCCAATCGCTCAAGCGAGCAGAGTTATTTCAGTTGCGCAAGCGCATGGGTATGTTGTTCCAATCAGGTGCGTTGTTTGCTGAACTCAGTGTGTTCGAGAATGTTGCGTTTCCACTGCGGGTGCACACCGATCTCGACGACGAATTAATTCGCTTGATTGTATTGATGAAACTTGAAGCCGTCGGTCTGCGCGGGGCTGTGGATTTGGTGCCCTCTGAGCTTTCCGGAGGGATGCAGCGGCGCGTGGCGCTTGCGCGGGCGATTGCTTTAGATCCCGAAATGATTATGTATGACGAGCCCTTTGCCGGACAGGATCCGATTGGTTTAGGTGTGTTGTTGTCTTTAGTGAAACAATTAAATCAGGCCCTTGGGTTGACCTCACTGGTGGTCTCTCATGATCTCCAGGAAACCTTATCGATTGCTGATCACGTCATTATGATTGCAAATAACCGGGTTGCTTTTGAGGGGTCGCCGGCAGTCATGCAAAGCTCTAACGATCCCCTCGTTCAGCAATTCTTGCACGGAAGCCCAGACGGTCCCGTTCGCTTCCATTTCCCTGCGCCAGCGCTTGAGGATGCCTTGTCATGATTGATTGGATTGCCGGCGTCGGTCGATCAACCTTGTCACAGGTATCCGATCTTGGTCGTGCCAGCTTAATGTTGATGCAGGCGATTTTTGGTCGCTCCAATGTTGGTGTGTATGGGCGCCTGACCGTTGACCAAATTTATGCGGTCGGTGTGTTGTCACTCAGTATCATTATTGTCAGCGGCTTATTCATCGGGATGGTCTTGGGCCTTCAGGGATACACGATTCTGACTGATTACGGCAGTGAGCAGGCGCTGGGTCAAATGGTGGCGCTATCGCTAACACGGGAGCTCGGTCCTGTGGTGACTGCACTCTTATTTGCTGGTCGCGCGGGGTCTGCTTTGACCGCTGAGATTGGTTTAATGAAAGCCACTGAGCAGTTGGCAAGTCTGGAAATGATTGGCGTTGATCCCTTGCGCCGAGTGGTTGCGCCACGGTTTTGGGCAGGTGTGATTAGTTTGCCGATTTTGTCCTTGATTTTCGTGAGCGTCGGTTGTTTGGGTGGCGCCCTGGTTGGTGTGAGTTGGTTAGGTGTCGATTCCGGCTCTTTCTGGGCGAACATGCAGGCATCCGTTGATTTCTTTGATGATGTGTTCAATGGCATGATCAAATCGGTGGTCTTTGCGATTGTGGTGACTTGGATTGCGGTTTACCAAGGGTATGACTTGGTGCCAACATCGGAAGGGATTGCGAGGGCGACAACAAAAACAGTGGTGTACGCATCGCTGGCGGTGCTTGGTCTGGACTTTTTCCTGACCGCAGTGATGTTTGGGGAGATTTAAGTGTATTCGCGGCGTTTAGAATTGAGTGTGGGTGCGTTTGTATTGCTAGGTGCGCTCTGTCTTGCATTTTTGGCTTTGGAAGTCAGTGGTCTGGCGTCGACCGGTGACAATGGAACCTACCGATTAAGTGCTCGCTTCGATAACGTTGCAGGTCTGACGACACGAGCAAAAGTGAGTGCCGCCGGAGTCACGGTCGGGCGCGTTGTCGGCATTCGTTATGACAAAGCAACTGCGGCTGCCATCGTTGATATGGAGATCAGTCAAGATTTTGCTGAGTTTTCAGAAGACACCTCAGCATCGATTTTGACGGCAGGTCTTCTGGGTGAAAAATACATCGGATTATCGACCGGGGGTGATCCGAATAATTTAGCTGACGGCGATATGATTTATGATACGCAGTCAGCGATCGTTCTAGAGGAACTGATTGGGAAGTTTTTGTTAAATATGAGTAGCGAAAAATGAAGATCTGGTTAGCCACAGCCTTAGCGTGTCTATTATCAATAGGAGCCTGGGCTCAACAAGATCCTAAAGCTGCCGTTGAACCATTGAAGATCGTTCGCGACACGTTTTATCAGGATGTCTCTAAATTTCAGACCGGGCAGTTAACCGAAGAAGAATTGGTGATCCGGATTACTGAGCAATTTGCGCCACTGATTAACGATCGGACTGTCGCTCTTCGAGTGATGGGTAAATTTGCTCGGCAAGCCACACAAGCAGAACGCGACCGTTTTACAGACCGCTTAGAATCCAGTTTGGTGGATGCTTACGCTCGCGGGCTGGCAGCCTATGGAGGTGAGCAGCTGGTCTTGCCTGAGGAAGGCGTCATCTTAAAGCCTGGACGCGCAGTCGTTGAGGCACGGCTTGAAAGCCCGGGTCGTGAAGCTTTGCCAATCCAATTTGCATTGGGTTTTGAAGAGGGTAAGGGCTGGATGGTTGAGAATGTTGTGATCGCAGGCATCAATCTTGGCCTCACCTTGAGAAATCAGTTTGCAGATCTGGTCCAATCGACGGGCAGTGTGACAGGAGCCATTGATTCTTGGTCGTTTGAATCAGTGAGCGCCAAGTAGTCGTGTTTTCGGTTGATTCTGAATCCTATTCCAAGCCTTGGGCGGAACTCAAAGCGCTCGGTCTTGATGCCATTCGCCAGGGTGAGTTGGTCATTGATGTTAGCGCATGGACGGAGGCGTCGAGCGCGCATTTAGCGGTCATGGTGTATTGGTGGCAGTCAGCCAAAACGATTGACCGTTCAGTCACGGTGACCGGAATGAACCCCACATTTAAAACGCTTGCCGAACTCGGCGGCGTGACTTGCATTGAAACAGGAGAACCTGATGCTGGCCACTGAAGTCAAAACCTTATTGGAAGCCAAAGACACCGGATGGACGTTCTCGGTGCAAGGTGAGGGCCGCAACTTTCAGATCGAAGCGGTCAGTGATGACTTTGAGGCCATGAGTCGGGTGAAACGGCAGCAAGCCGTGTATCGATTGATTGCCGACGAAATCGCCGAAGGAACTCTGCATGCGATCACCATCACCGCGCTGACGCCTCGCGAAAAAGATCAGCGACAGGGATTGGGTATTTAAGTATGGATCGTTTTTTAATTCGCGGCGGACGTCGTTTGAGTGGCGATGTGAGAGTCAGTGGCGCAAAAAACGCAGCCTTACCGATTCTCGCCGCTGCGCTGATGGTGCCGGGAAAGGTGCGGTTTGAGAATTTGCCGCATTTGAACGACGTGACCACCATGCTTCAGTTGTTGGGGCGGATGGGTGTTGAGGTCCTGCTGGATGATACCGGTTCTGTTGAGTTGGATGCATCCACACTGAATTCCGTCGTTGCTCCTTATGATCTGGTCAGGACGATGCGAGCGAGTATCGTCGTGTTAGGTCCACTATTGGCTCGGGCACATGAAGCCGAAGTCTCGTTACCTGGCGGTTGCGCCATCGGTGCTCGCCCAGTCAATCTCCATGTCAAGGCACTGGAGCGTTTGGGCGTGGAATTTGAAGTGACTGATGGATACATCAAAGGCCGTGCTCCCGGTGGATTGGTTGGCGGTAAGGTCTTGTTTGAAAAAATCACGGTGACCGGCACCGAAAACGTGCTGATGGCTGCGGTTCTAGCGAAGGGCGAAACAATCATCGAAAACGCCGCTCGTGAGCCTGAGGTGAGTGATCTTGCCGATTGTCTTGTGGCGCTGGGCGCGAAAATCGAAGGCATTGGGACAGATACACTGCGTATTCAAGGTGTTGAAGCACTGCATGGTGGGACGCATCGCATTATTCCCGATCGCATCGAAGCAGGAACCTTTCTGGTCGCGACCGCTGCAACGGGTGGGTCTTGCACCTTAACCGATTGCGAGCCCCAACATATGGATGCAACCCTCCTGAAACTTGAAGAGGCCGGGGCACAGATTGAGCGGACTGAGTCCACCATTACTCTAGATATGAAAGGTCAGCGTGCAAAAGCCGTTGATATCACCACAGTCGAATATCCTGGTTTTGCCACAGATATGCAGGCGCAATTTGTGGCGTTGAATGCGGTCGCTGATGGATCGGGTCGAGTGACCGAAACGATCTTTGAAAATCGCATGATGCACATCCCTGAAATGCAGCGCATGGGCGCGAAGATTGATTTGCATGGAGCGACCGCAAGCACGACTGGAGTGGACAAACTCAAGGGTGCGCC
>Ga0255767_1000280_pt1 | contig 45100 bp, 40 predicted proteins | sample 071ome_24_FD_179967 | JGI IMG/M metagenome (GOLD analysis project Ga0255767, IMG submission 179967) | Coastal salt marsh microbial communities from the Groves Creek Marsh, Skidaway Island, Georgia - 071402CT metaG (version 2) | ecosystem: Environmental > Aquatic > Marine > Intertidal zone > Salt...
CCAGCATGATCGCAGCGCGCAGGAAGGTGTAACCGGTGGTGGTTTTCTGGCTCATGGCTGGCAACCGGAAAGCGTGGTGTGACCAGGCATCGTCCACAAAGAGGTAGCCTTTGCCCCAGAGGGTTTACAGGCGCTCGGGCTGGTCAGGAGTGCTTTGCAGTTTTTACGCAGGCGGGAAATACGCATGTCGACCGTGCCTACCTGGTTACCTTCCGGCTCATTGATCCGCTCTAATTGCTTGACCTGAGTAACCAGGAGAATCCGCAAATTGTCGGCGAACTGGAAATTGACGGCTATTCCGATTACCTGCACCCGGTTTCAGACACCCTCCTGATGGGTATTGGCAAGGACGCTATTGCCGATGACGGCTCATACGACTTCAATGGCCGCGGGGCCTGGTACCAGGGTGTGAAGCTGTCACTGTTCGATGTCAGCGACCCGACGAGCCCGCGTGAAATCGATGCCCTGGTGCTGGGCAAGCATGGCACCGAGTCCACCGTGCTCTGGGATCATCACGCATTGTCTTTTATACCGGGCAATGGCGGGGAGGCGGCACGCCTGGCGATTCCGGTTCAGCTGCATGAAGACATACCGACCTGGAAGAGCTGGGATGCCAGTGATGCCAGTGCCTGGTATGACTACACGCCGAGGGCACAGTCTTCCTTTGAACAGTCTGCCCTAGGCATCAGCCAGGCCGGCCGGCTGATCAGTGAAGTCGACAACGGCGATGACTTTGTCATTGCCCTGGATGACCATCTGATCGACCTGAGCGAAGACACGGACACTGGTACTGACAAAGCTGACAGCACCGACAGCGGCAACGATGAACCGATACCGGTGGAACTGCCGACTCGCCTGATCGCGCCGATTTTCAGCTATTACAGCGACCGCTCCGTGTTGCTGGATGATGCCGTTTTCTTCATCCATGACGGTGAGGTGCTGACCTCTTTCTGGGGAGAAGACCGGGGTGTGACTGACTAACCGGGTCTCTAAGTCACTGCAGTTCCGGTTGACTCCCCATCCCACTAAACCGCGGTGCCCTGGGTGCCGCGGTTTTTTTATGGGGTGCACAAACCGCGTTTGGTAGGCATCGCTATACGGGCTATTATCCTTCAGGTGCCGGACTCCCCCGGCGGTCTTTGTATTCAGGAAATGCGTATGGAAACCCGTCCCTGCCAGTCGTTCTTCATTCACCGGATTTTTTTCGCTGTCTGCATCATGACTGTGGCAATCATGCTGGTGCCCCCGGTGCGTGCCTATGACCCACAGGCGTCTGATTACCGCCCGGCCCTGGATCCGGCCTTGGGTATCGGGAAAGCCTTCGGACGCTGGAATACCCAGATCAACCTGGTCTACGACCCGGATGATGCGCCTGCCCTGTTTGCCGATGATGATGTCGTCATCGATCTGCTGGAAGAGGCGGTGGCCGAATGGGTACAGGTCAGTGGTATCCAGATGACAGTTGTGGGCGTGGATCGCAATATCCAGGACGATGACGATCTTAGGCCCGATGACCAGGATAACCTGGTGCGCGTGTTCTGGGGCAATACCGGGGGTGCTGCTGGCCAGGCAGGCCCGAAAGGTGACTTCTACAACGAAGACCTGGGGTATTACCCGTACATTGACGGCAGCGTCAAACTGAGCAGCAACAGTGAACACTGGGAATCCACGTTTGAATTGCTGCCGGTGCTGGTCCATGAACTGGGGCATTTAATCGGTCTCGGGCATTCGGATAATCCCGCATCGGTCATGTATGCCAATCCCTACAACTTCCTCAATCATCCGCGAGCCGATGACATTCTGGCGGCCCGCGCTCTCTATGGTAAGGGCTCTCTGTCCATTGCCGATGTCACCCAGCCGATCAGCCAGTGGCTCTATTCCGCGCCGCCGGCTGCGTCGGCCAGTGCCACCGCCAAGTTGTTCAAGAGCAACGGCATTTTTGATCAGGGGGCCTTTATCGCGCTGGATTCTGACACCCCGGTCAGCGAGGTGAATGCCCAGACCGAAGACGGCAACTTTCTCTGGTTTTACTACGCCATGGGACCCAGCAGCAGCAAGATAGAGATTGATGCCACCTTTGTCCTGGTCGATCCCTTCGGATACCAGTATGAAGGCAGGGACCAGCAGATTTCCTGTGAACCGAATTTTTCCTGCGGCGTCGGGACGACGATCACGAAAACCCATGTGATCAAGTCGGTGCCCGGAGAGTGGACGGTATACATGGTGGACGATGACACTAACACCACCTTGCTGGAATACCGCTTCACTGTGAATACGACCACCAGTTACAACAAGCCTCCGCAAGCCGATGTGACGGTGACCGGTGTCTCCAACACCATGATCAGTGTCAGCCTGGATGTCACGGATGCCGAAGATGATGCCATCCAGGTTGTCTGGCATCAGCATGGTGACTTCATCAGTAAGCGTGGCGGCGGGAATATCGATAACGGCAGTGATGGCGATACCATCAGTCGCAATATCAGCTTCCTGTCTGCCGGTACCCATACGCTGTTCGTGGAATTACTTGATGATTCGACCCGCTATGACGGCAGTGCTACAGGCGCTAGCTCTGCCGGTGACGGTTTTCGCAGCCTCATTGCCATCACTGTGAACCTGCCGGTCAACAGCGGCAGTGATGCCGACATCAGGCAGAGTTACTTGGTAGCCGGCAGCAGCCCGCCCCTGAATACCGGCGGTGGAGGCGAAGAACCCAAGACAGGAGCGGTCTTAATCAATGCCATCGCCGAAACCAATGCACTGGAACTGGTGGCAGCCTCCAATGGCAGCTCGACCACGGCGCAATTTGCAGCCGGCGCCAGTGCCGATGGCGGCGTCAGCACGGCAACCACGTTTTCGGCGGGTGAGGAAGTTGTCATCGGGGGTTCGGTGTCGCCGCAACTGGGCGACATTGGTTTTGGCGGGGAAGTGTTCGTGGTGATGTTCAGTGGCAGCGACCGCTTCTATCGCGACTTGGATGGCACCTTCGTACCGATCACCGGGGGACTGAAGTCTGCGCTGGATGCGGCCTATCTGCGCAGTGACCTGAAGCTGACGGAGAACGTCGAGATCTTCTCAGGCACCATGCAACCGGGTCTATACCGTTTCTTCCTGGGATACCGGGTTACCGAAGGCAGTGGCGGCCCGATACATTTCAATGCCCGTGCCTTCAGGGTGACGGTGGAATAGGGCCCCTGCCGCTCCTACGGGCGACGCGAACGAAACGTCTTCAGAATCTGGTCGAAGTGTTTCTTGGCCTGGCGGCTGAGTTCCTCGCTGCGCCCTTTTTCCACCGCATACTGCTCCGCCTTGAGAATCAGGTCGTCGATGTCGGCGGCGGGTTTCTCTGTGGGAGTGGGCTCACTGTGGCGGTTGGCCGCACTGAACAGGTTGATCCAGTGATCCGTGCGGCGGCCCAGCCGGAGCAGGGCATAAAAGCTGGTGCCCGGTTTTCTGCCGGGTTTGAGCAGGCTGATAATGCCCAAAACCATGGATACCGCACTAGAATAAAATCCCCGAACCCGTCAAACATCAGTTTGACCTGGAAACAGATGATGTCCTTGGTGAGTGTCCAGCGGCCCGGTCTGTTCTGGTGTGGAAGTATTTTTTGAGGGCACGATACATTTTACGCTAAGCAGCAGGTTGCCAAGATGCGAGGCAGGTAGGAAAGGGGGAAGGGAGAAAGGAGGAAGGGAGAAAGGGGCGTCAACTGGCGCTATTAACCTTCGTTTACTGAGCGGAAGTCAATCCGGGATTTAAATATATATGGTTCACCGAATTGCCTGCCTTTCCTCCTTTTCTCCCGTCCTCCTTTCTTCGTTACTTCTTGAAAAACCACTCCGACGCAATCGCCGCACCTTCCGCCAGGTTCTTCAGCTTCATCCAGGCCACGCCCGGGTCGATGGACGCTTGGCCCACGTGGATGCTGAAACCGCAGTCGGTGCCGGCCATGACATTCTCCGGTCCCACCAGGTCGGCGTAGCGCTTGATACGCTGGGCGATCAGCTCGGGGTGTTCGACATAGTTGGACTGAACTTCGATGACGCCCGGGCACAACACCTTGCCTTCCGGCAGCTTGTATTCCTCGAACAGGGCCCATTCATGGGCATGGCGGGGGTTGGCGGCCTCAAACAGCACGGTCTGCGGTTTGGCTTTCATGACCACGTCGATAATGTCCTTCAGGTTGACGTCGCAATGGTGTGGACCGCCGTAGTTGCCCCAGCACAGATGCATGCGCAGCTGTTCGGCGGGAATGTTCTGTACCGCGTGGTTGAGCGCTTCGATATGCAGGGCGCTGGTCTTGCGGAAATCGTCCAGGGTCACACCATCGGAATTCAGGTGCCGTCCCATGGCCAGGTCCGGGCAGTCGATCTGCAGGGTGGCGCCTGAGGCAGCGATGATTTCGTATTCGGTGCGCATGGCCTCGGCAATGGCAAAGACGTACTCCTCGTGGGTCTTGTAGTACTCGTTCTTGAAAAAGATCGAGGTCACGCCCGGAGAGGCGGAGCTGAAGAAGGCATATTCCATGTTGCCCCCGGTGGCTTCCTGCATGTTTTTCACGTCGGTATGGACGTCCTCGGTGGTTTTGACGCTGATGGGGCCTTTACAGCCAGGCGCATGGCGGTGCTGGCGTGAAGGATCCTCGCCCACCCGCTTGGCCAGGTTCGGGAAGTCCACCAGGTCATCGAACACATAGGTGTTCTCGCTGCCGCCAAAGCCGTCCAGGCGGTCCTTGATATAGGTGGCATAACTGGGCTTGGACTGCTCGCCATCATTGACCAGGTCGATCCCCAGGGATTTCTGTTTACTGACAATATCGATCACCGCCTGGCGGATGCGGCTCTGGAAGGCATCGGGGTCTACGGGAACACCATCTTCTTTGGCCCACATCATGTGCATGAGCTCGGTTTCGCGCGGCAGGCTGCCGACATGTGTGGTCAGGAAATGGTCGGTACTTCTTGGCATTTGGAGTCCCCTCTGGCTAATGGCTTGCTTGCTCGTGTTGTTATCTTGTTATGAGCCGGTACAGGTGTCCGGCGCGGGTGTCACCTGATATGGGGCAGGCGCTGACCGGCTCTGCTTCGGCCTTTCCGGTCAAAGTGGCAATGAAGGATAAACAGGTTCTAGTGTGTCGTCCACCCGCGATAAAACGCTGTTTTTCGATATTTCGAAAAAATTTTCGTTATCCGAAAAAAATAGGCGTCTTACGCGCGAAAGATAAAGCCAATAAAAACAATAAGATAAAATACCATGTTGGCACAAACTATCACTTCAGGCCGTTTTCCGGATTTCAAAACGATGATTTTTGCTTTCTCCACCCCGGAGATTCTGGCACAATGCGCCCTTTTTTCGATATCCGAAGACCTGTTAGGAGCAATCCAAGATGAGCAAAAACAGCCTCACAGCAGCAATGGAAGCGGCCGGCGGTGCCGTCAACCTGCTGCGTAATAACAAAGCCGGTATTTACGTCTACCCTGTCGTCGCCTCAGAATTCTCCAACTGGCGTTCCGAGCAGATCGCCTGGCGCGAATCTGCGGTGCTGTATGACCAGACCCACCATATGGATGAACTGACCGTTGAAGGTCCGGATGCCGAAGCCTTCCTGAGCTATACCGGCATCAACAGCTTTGCCAACTTCAAGGAAAACGTGGCCAAGCATTTCGTGCCCGTCACCCCGAATGGTCACGTCATCGGCGACATGATCATCTTCCGTGAATCCGAAGAAAAATTCGTCCTCGTGGGCCGTGCCCCGACTGCCAACTGGCTGCGTTTCCAGGCCTCTTATGGCAAATGGAATGTGCGCCTGTTCCACGATCCGCGTTCCGACTCCCGTCCGGACGGCAAAGCCATCTACCGCACCCATTACCGTTTCCAGATCCAGGGTCCGGAAGCGAACAAGATTTTCGAAAAAATGAACGGCGGCCCGATCCCGGAAGTGAAATTCTTCCACGTCGACTGGATCAACTGTGGCAACCGCCGTGTCCAGGCCCTGCGTCATGGCATGGCCGGTGCACCGGGTCTTGAAATCTGGGGTCCGTATGCCGACAAGCATTACATCCAGACCACTGTCGCCCAGGCGGCCAAGGATGCCGGTGTTGACCTGCGTTTCGTGGGTGCACGCGCCTATTCGTCCAACACCCTGGAATCCGGCTGGATTCCGTCTCCGCTGCCGGGTATCTACTCCGGCGACGGCATGCTGAAGGATTATCGTGACTGGCTGGGTGCCGACCACTACGAAGCGGTTGGCTCACTGGGTGGTTCACTGCTCTCCGGCAACATCGATGATTACTACGTCAGCCCGTTTGAGCTGGGTTATGACTTCTACATCGGCTGGAAGAAAGACGATTTCATCGGCAAGGCTGCTCTCGAGAAAATGAAAGAAGAAGGCAAGCAGCGCAAGAAGGTCACCCTGGAATGGAACCGTGACGATGTCATGGAAGTGATCATGTCTGCCTTCGAGCCGGGTCTAGCCTGCAAGTGGATCGACTTCCCGAACCACAACTATTCTTCCAGCAACGCTGACGAACTGCTGAAAGACGGCAAGCGTGTGGGTATGTCCATGTTCAATGGCTATTCCTACAACGAGCGCTGTCTGCTGTCCCTGGCCGTCGTCGATGCCGACGTTGAAATCGGCGACATCCTGACCCTGAAATGGGGTGAAGACCCTGTCACTGAGAAGACTTCCATCGAGCCGCACAGGCAGTGTGAAGTCCGCGTCAAGGTGTCTCCGACGCCATACGCTCAGGATGCCCGTGAAAACTACGCCGACAGCTGGCGTACCAAGAAATAACCGGTTTTCCGCTCAAGGGATATCGACAATGGCGCTCCGGCAACGGGGCGCCATTTTTTTGCCTGTCGTTTTATGGGCAAGACCGCTAAAAAATTCCAGGCATCACCCTGTGGACGGCAACGGCTCAGATGATTATGCTGGCCCAAACCGGCGTCAGAGGGGAATCATAATGAAAACAACAAGACGATTAGCGGCAATGCTTTGTATGTGGGGGCTGCTCGCCGGGCAGAGTGCGTCAGGCCAGTGGTTTGACTACCCGACACCGGGCGTGCCCCGGCTGGATGACGGCAGTGTCGATACCGCAATGCCGGCACCAAGGACTGCTACGGGCGTGCCTGACCTGTCCGGCATCTGGGTCGCCGCCGAGCGCCTGCTGGATCCCTGTCCGGACCAGAGCACCTGCATCACCCAGATGGATCTGCCCGCCGATCAGCGCGATATCAGCCGTTCCCTGCCGGATGGCCTGCCATACCAGCCCTGGGCGGCTGAGTTGGTGGCCGGGCGCACGGCACGCCAGTCCATGGATGACCCGCATGCACGCTGCCTGCCACCCAATTTTCCCCGTGCCTATTATTTCCCCCAGTACTACAAGATTGTGCAGACCCCCGGCCTGATCGTGATGCTGCATGAATTCAATGCCAGTTACCGGCAGATATTCCTCGATGGCCGCCCACTGCCGGAAGAGCCGTTTCCGTATTGGAGCGGCTATTCCATCGGCCACTGGGAAGGCGACACGCTGGTGGTGGAGTCGCTGGGCTATCGCGATGATTTATGGCTCGACATGAACGGCAACCCGATTACGGAAGCTGCCCGTATCATCGAGCGCATCTCCCGGCCGGCCTTTGGTGCCCTGGAGGTAGAGCTGACTGTGGATGATCCCAAGGCCTATACCGCGCCCTGGACGGTCACCTTGCGCAGTGACGGTGTCTTTGACACGGAGCTGATCGAGGAAATCTGCCTCGAGAACGAACAGGATGTTGAGCTGTTTGAGAGCGTGCTCTGATGTAAAAGCGATACTGGGATGTAGGCCGGAAGAGGCACGCAGTGCCGTCATCCGGCGGCTTCGAGCGACGTTTCGAGAAAGGGAGAAAGGGAGAAAGGGGCGAATCCTCAGGTGGCAAGGCCAGGTTATTTATTTGTAGATTACGTGGGTGTCATGAAAAGGTTGGGAATAATGATAAAAAATATATTGGTAAGCGTGGGGTTACTGGTTTTAGGATGGCTGGTACATACAACAGCAATGGCGCACCATTCCGCCGCAGCATTCGACCCCAACATCCTTGTCGATGTCACCGGTACTGTAAAGGAGCTTGCCTGGACCAGTCCCCATGCCCGGCTGTATGTGGATGTCGAACAGGCCGATGGCACCATCGTGACCTGGAACTTCGAACTGCCCAGTCCGGTGGGGCTGATGCGCAAGGGCTGGCGTCGTGATGCCCTGAAACCTGGTGATACCGTCAGCGTGGAAGGCTTTCGCGCCAAGGAGTTTCCGGATATCGGCATCGCCGACTTGGTCAGGGACGGGGCGGGCAACCCGATTTTTTCAGGACGCTAGGTACTTTAATCACCGTCTCGATTTGTCCTGACGTCCTACCATCAGCGGAGACAGTTTGAACAGCAGTAAAATTGTAATTGTGGGCGCCACTTCCGCAATTGCCGAGGCCTGTACCAGGCTTTGGCTGCAGGATGCCCCTGCAGAGCTCGTATTGGCAGCCAGGGACTCTGAAAAGCTCAGGACTCTCGCTAACGACTTACAGGGGCTTTCGCCAGATACCAAGGTGAATTGCGAGAGTTTGAATTTCACGGATCCCCAGGCTATCAAGGCATTTGTCGATTCAACGTGTACACGTTCCCTGCCAGATATCGTTCTCATTGCCCATGGCTATTTGCCTGATCAGCAAATGTGTCAGCAGGATCCTGTTTCAGTCATGATCAGTCTTGAAGTCAATGGTGTTTCCCCGGTGCTTTTCGCAGAAGCCTTTGCCGCGCATATGACCATGGCTGGTGGACGTATCGGGGTTATAGGTTCCATAGCAGGTGATCGGGGCAGAAAGTCGAATTATGTCTATGGTGCTGCAAAGAGTTTGTTGGCCACCTATGTTGAAGGATTGCAGCATCGTCTGGTGTCATCTCCCCTGCATGTCTCTCTGGTCAAACCCGGGCCAACAAAAACACCGAAAACGGTCAGGCTGCATAAGCGGGGTCTGACACTGGCACCGCTGAGCCAGGTGGCTGCCGATATCGTTTCGGGTATGGAGCACCACAAACCCGTGATCTACACCCCTGTTCGCTGGTCACTGATCATGCGACTGATTCGCCTGATGCCGCGCGTCATTTTCAACCGATTGAATATCTGACTCCCATGCAACAGGGCTTCTGGGTAATGAAATGTGTTACAAGCCCGGATACAAGGGGCCGCCTGAGCTGCCCGTTTTTTTGTCCGTTTGCCGTTGTGAGCTGAACATCATTGTCTGGGTTGATGATCATCGCAATACAGGAAGTTATGATGCGGAATTAAGGTCTTGTGGCGGGGAGCTGCAGTCCCGATAGACATGCCATGCACGCCTGTTTATGCTTGCCTGACATCTATTTACAGGGGGAATCAGCATGACAGCCAAAGAACGCCGTACCGTACCACCCGAAGCCATTGACCTGTACAACCAGTATGTTCATGGCGAGATCAGTCGCCGTGCATTCCTCAACGGGGCCAGGAAATTTGCTGTCGCCGGGCTTAGTGCCGGCGCCATCATTGAGGCCCTGACGCCTGATTACGCCATGGGCCAGCAGATTGCCGGTGATGATGAGCGCATTCGTGCCGAATACGTGACCGTGCCGTCGCCTGACGGGCATGGTTTTATTCGGGGTTACCTGGTCCGCCCCTTCAGCGCCGACAGCCGTTCGGCCGAACCCGCGCAGTTGCCGGGCATAATCGTCGTGCATGAAAACCGCGGCCTGAACCCCCACACCGAAGACGTGGCACGGCGCCTGGCGCTGGCCAACTTCATGGCCTTTGCGCCCGACGTGCTGACGCCTATGGGTGGCTATCCCGGGGATGATTACCAGGGCGGGCAACTGTTCAGCCAACTCGATGGGGAGAAGCGATTTGAGGATATCGTTGCCGCCGCGTACTGGCTGAAAAATCGCTCCGACTGTACTGGCAAAATCGGCGTGACCGGCTTCTGTTACGGGGGCAGCGTTTCCAACCAGCTGGCAGCCCGCATGGGCGATGATCTGGCGGCGGCAGTACCGTTTTACGGTGGTGGCGTGTCTGCGGACGAGGCCCGCAACATCCGTGCCGCGGTCATGGTCATGCATGGTGAGCGCGATACCCGCCTGGTGGAGGCGTGGCCAGCCTATGATGAGGCCCTGTCAGCCGCCGGTGTCACTCACGAAGGTCATATCTATCCCGGTGCTGTACACGGCTTTTTCAATGATGCCACGCCCGAGCGTTATGACGCCGCTGCCGCCGAGGATGCCTGGCGCCGGATGGTGGGGTGGTTCAACACCCACGTCAGGGGTTAGTCAGCCGGGCTGGCACAGACCGATTCAAGTATCACCCTGACGGCATCCGTCAGCGTGGTGAGTCCATCGTCGCCGAGTTTTTCCGGTGGCGGCAGGTGAATGAAGCCGGCGGGCATATCGGGTCGATCTGCCTGTGCCTGCAGCAAGCGGTAAAAGAGCTCGTTGCAGACATAGGTGCCCGCGCTCATGGATATTTCCACAGGCAGGTGCTTTGCTGCCAGGGCGCTGGCCAGGGATTTCACCGGCAGGGTTGACCAGCAGGCCGCGGGACCATCGGTGACAATGGCCTCTTCCTCGGGCTGATTGCCGGCATTGTCGGGAATGCGGGCATCAGCCAAGTTGACGGCAAGGCGTTCAACCGAAATGGTTGAGCGATTCTCGGCCAGGCCCAGGCAGATTACCGCTTTCGGCCTGTTGACCTGGACAGCATCCAGCAATATCCGGGCAGCCTCCCCGAACACCACCGGCAACACCATGCCCTTGACTACACAACCGTCAATGACTTCACCATCCAGGGTGAGGGCAATGTGTTCGGACGGATTGGCGGCGTTGTCCCCAAAAGGTTCAAAGCCGGTCAGCAGCAGGGTGTCAGAGGCGGTAGCAGACATCAGAAACGGTAAACACACAGATACATGAGGGTGACGTTGAACAGCCAGATCACCAGGGCCATTGGTGCCTGGGCCTTTATAACGGCGTTCTTGTCCGCAATTTCTAGCAACAGCGCCGGCACCAGGTTGAAGTTGGCGGCCATCGGTGTCACCAGCGTACCACAGTAGCCAGACAGCATGCCCAGTGCGCCCATGATGGCGGGATTACCGCCATGGGTGTTGACGATAAAGGGCAGGCCAATGCCCAGCGTCACCACGGGAAAGGCGGCAAAGGCATTGCCCATGATCATGGTGAACAGGGCCATGGCACCGCAATAGGCGATGACTGCTACCAGAGGCAGATTCACCGGGACGCCCGTGGCCACCAGGTCTGCCACCTCATCGCCAACGCCTGCCGCGCCAAAAATGCCGCCGAGCGCTGCCAGCATCTGCGGCAGCAGCAGGGTCCAGCCGAGTATTTCAATCAGCCGGCTGCCTTCCTGAACAGGTTCAGTCAGGGGCGAGCGGCATACCCGCAACGCCATGACCAGGCCAACCAGGGTCGCCAGACCCAGCGCCACCTGGGTGGACTGGTCGGCCAGGGCAATGCGCCAGTCACCGATGGCCAGGTGCCGAAACAGGTAGCTGCCGGCAATGACCAGCAGGGGAATGGCCAGCGCAGGTAACATGAGCCGGTTGCCAAGTCGCTCCGCCGAGGCCTGCCGCTCGGCGTGATCCGTTTCTGTCGAATGCGGGGCGCCCACCAGTTTGAACGCAGTCAGGGCGACCATGCAGGTAACCAGGTAACCGACCAGCACCGTCGGTAGAGCCGGCCCGGCCATAAACAGAAAGGCAAGCAGGCCCCAGAACAGCGCCGAGCCCCAGCGTTTGGGATGGGCCGGATTAACGGCAGCCTGAAAGGCGGTATACGCCAGGTACAGCCCGGCCAGCACGAAAAAGAGTTCCAGGTTCAGCAGCGTCATCGCGGTGCGCCCAGTTGCCTGTCGAGCACATGACTGCGCCACCAGCCCACGCCGAATACCCACAGGGCAGTGGGCAGTCCCCACCAAGCCAGGTGCAGGATTTCGACAGCGACATCGGCAGTATCGAAAAAGCCCTTCATCAACAGCACCGGACCGACGGCGACCAGGATGTCATCAGCAAAGAAGTTGCCGATATTCTCCGAGGCAGCGGCATGGGCGCGGATTTTCATGAGGGTGGACTCATCCATGTCGCCGTGTCGCGCCTCTTCTGCCCCCTCGGCCATGGGTGAGATCAGCGGGCGCACCATGGAGGCATGGTTGCCGATCTGCAGGCCAAGCATGCTGGTGAATTCCCGAATGGCCTGGTAGAGCAGGCAGACCCTACCGGCGGTGGCGACACCGGCATGGCGAATGAGGTTGGCAGCCTGCTCACGCAGCCCGTGTTTTTCCAGCAGGCCCACCACCGGCATCATGAGAATGACCGGCAAGGTCATAAAGCGGTTGATGATGAAGAATTCACCGAGCAGCGCCATGATCTCGTTCAGGCTGAAACCGGCCAGCAGACCCGTGACAATACCGGCGGCCAGCACGGACAGCAGGGTATTCAGCCGTAGCGCAAAGCCGATGGCGACGATGAGGATGCCGGTCAGTTTCAGCATGGCTACAGCCCTGATGAAGTGAAAAGGTCAGGTCGTTCTGAGCAGTTCCAGCGGTTTCTGTCTCAGCACCGACAGCGTGGCCACCAGCGCAGTCAGGACACTAAGCGCGCAAATGGCCAGGATGGTGAACAGCGTAATCCACGGTGAAAAGCTCCACAGGCCATCGAAGATGAAGTAGGAAATACCGTACGACATCGCCAGGCTCAGGGCGACACCGGCAAAGCCGGCAAAGAAGCCGAGAATGCCGAATTCGATTTCCACGATGTGCTTCACGTCCGCGAAATTGGCGCCGAGAATCTTCAGCAGGTTGATTTCCCAGAAGCGGGACTTCACTTCGTAGCGTGCGATGGAAAACAACACCACCAGCCCGGCAAAGATGGACAGATAGGCCATGACACTGATGGCCCAGCTTATCTGGTCGGTAACATCCAGAATGCGTGCGACGATTTCCTGCACGTTGATCACACTGATGTTGGGCAGGGTGGTGACGATGCTGTTCTGCACCGCGATGCGGTCGGCCTCGCTGACATTGGCAATGGCGGCCACAAAGGTTTTCGGCGCAGGGTCCAGGACACCGGGCTGGAAGGACACGAAGAAGTTAGGCTGAAAGGAATTCCAGATCACTTCCCGGGTGTTGATGACACGGCCTTCGATGGGCACGCTCTGCACATCAAAGGACATGGTGTCACCCACGGCCAGACCCATGCGCTCGGCAAAATTCTCTTCCAGGGAAATGCCCGGCAGGGCATCGTCACCAAACGACCATGGACCGTCCCAGGTGTCACCTTCGACAATGCTCTCGGAGTTCTTCAGGGCATCTTGGTAGGTCAGGTTCATCATGCGCCGGCGCATGAGTTGTTCATCCGGTGTTTCTTCCGGGTCATCGATGACCTGGCCATTGACGGCTTCCAGTCTGGCGCGAATCATGGGCGAGAGAAAGGACAGGGTGTAGCCGCGTTCCCCGATCACCGCCTGCAATTCTTCCAGTTGTTCCGGCTGGATATCAAACATGAAGAAATCCGGTACCGAATAATCCGATGGCTGCTCGATATAGCCCTGCAGGCCTTTCTGGATTTGCGGTATCAGGTTGATGAGCAGGGCGCCCAGGCCGATGGCCAGGAAACAGGATACAGCGCCCAGCTTGTTGCGGCTGAGGTTGCGCAGGGCAATCTTGCGCGTGACATGACGGCTCGAGGTAAACAGGGTGCAGGCACCGATGATGCCCCAGGCGATGGCGCCCAGGATGAAGATGGCTGCCAGGAAACCGGCGACAAAGACGGTGCCGACAAAGATGTCGCTGGCCTGCCACATGGCCAGACCCCAGAAGGTGATCAGGATCGGCGCATAACTGACGACATGGCGTTGCCAGTGGTCGGCGCCAGAGGCCGGGGCCACGTTTTCATGGAACAGGCCGATAGGATTGAGGTCGTAGATTTTGGACAGTATCGGTAGGCAGCAGATGATGCTGCCGACGGTGCCCATGAAAATGGCCAACACCAGGGAATTCAGTTCCATGCTGTTGGTGAAACCACGCGGCAGGAAACCTTCAAACAGCAGGGGCAGCAGTGGCATGGCTATGTAGGCGACCGCGCTGGCGATCAGGGCGCTGATCGTGCCCAGTATGACGATCTGCACCAGCGTCATTTTGTAGGCTTCCCGAGGCGTGCCGCCCAGGCACATGAGAATGGCCATATCCTTGAAGCGGGAGGTAAAGAAGGCGCGGAACAGGTAGGCAGCACCGACGCCGGCCAGGAACAGGGCAATCAGGGCGATCAGGCCGAGGTAGTCATTCATGTAGCCCAGAACTTCACCGAGGTCTTCGCTTTCTTCCTGGTGTGTGGTCATGGAGAGGCGGCGGGTATCCCGGTAAACGGATTCTTCCATCTCGCGGAAGCGGTCCTCAAGTTCGCGATAGTCGTAGGTGTAGCTGTCCGGCAGACGGTAGAAGCGCGAATAGGTGATGCGGCTGCCGAGCTGAATCAGGCCGGTGCTGGCGATCTGGTCCAGGCCCATGTAGATGGCGGGGAAGTTCGACATCACGGAAATGGTGCTGCTCGGATCTTCCAGGATGACATCGGCAATGGTGAATTCGCGCTCGCCGATTTTCAGGGTGTCGCCGATGTCCAGGTCTAGGATCACCATCAGGTCGCGGGCCACCCAGATGCTGTCACTGCTGATCAGGCGCTGGCGCGCATCACTAAGCGATACCGGGCCGGATTCCTGCAGGACGATTTCGCCGTACTGCGGGTAATTGTCATCGATGCCGATGAGTGTGCTCATGCGGGTGTTCTCGTTGCCTGCCACCATGGACAGGAAAGAGATCTGGTCGGAGCGGGAGATGATATCGGTTTCGAGAATGGACTCCGACAGCTGGTGCTCCTGCTCGGTGAGCGCAAAGCGCGAGGAGACCTGGATGTCGGCGGTGAGAATGGACTTGGAATTGTTTTCCAGGTGCTGGTCGATGGAGCTCTTGAAGGAGTCCAGCGCAATGAAACCGATCAGGCCAATACCCAGGTTCAGCACAAAGAACAGGCTGAAGCGAAAGTTGTTGGTGATTTCCTTGAAGGCGAGTTTTAGCCAGAGCATAGTTGCCTACCTGATCCTGAACACGGTGTAGGCCGGAAGAGGGCGAAGCCCGTCATCCGGCGATAGCACGATCTCTGAATGCAGTTATTGTTCTCCAATCTGTAAGAACCGCCGGATGACGTCCCTGCGTGACTCTACCGGCCTACAAAAGAATTCACACAAACCGGCCATCCTGCAATCGTTGCTGGCGGGCGCAGCGCTTGGCCAGTTCCTCGTTATGAGTGACGAAAAGCATGGTCATGCCGTGGCGGTCCACGAGGTCAAAAATCATGTCACTGACGATATCCCCGGTGCTGCTGTCGAGGTTGCCGGTGGGTTCGTCAGCCAGCAAGATGCTCGGCCTGACCACCATGGCGCGGGCGATGGCCACACGCTGGCACTCACCGCCGGAGAGCTGGTGCGGAAAATGGCCCATGCGCTTGCCCAGGCCGACCTGTTCCAGGGCCTCGCGGGATTTGTCCTCGGCGTCCGGGTCCTTGAACAGGTCCAGGGGCAGGCTGACGTTTTCCAGCGCCGTCAGATGCGACATCAGGTGAAACTGCTGGAAGATGATGCCGATGTTCCTGGCGCGGAATTTCGACAGAGCTTCCTCGTCCAGGTCCTGCATGTCCTGGCCGTTGAGAATGATGGCCCCGGAGGTGGGACTGTCGAGACCGGCCAGCAGGGTCAGGAAGGTTGATTTGCCACTGCCTGACTGCCCGAGAATGGCCAGGGTTTCCCCCTGTTCCATGTCCAGGTTCAGGTTTTTCAGGACTTCGATGGGCTCCAGGTTGGCGGCCGTGCGGAACGTCTTACACAGGTCTTTGATTTGCAGGATCATCTGGTCATTTCGGCAAACTAAAAGGCTGAAAGGATAAAGCAGTCACCGGGCCCGGGCAATGCAGCTGGTGATTTTGCTGTAAATGTGCGGCTTACCCCTGTGCAGACCGGAGCTTGCCGTGCGTTAATACGGTTTTGAAGCCATTTTCTGACACGACTAACAGGCAGACTCGCTGTGTGCACCCTGACCATCTACAGCGGCAAGAAACGCTGCGTGGTGACTATGAACCGGGATGAACGTCGCTCTCGCAAGGAAGCAGGTGTCCTTCATTCCCGCACGCAAAATGGCGTGCGCCTGTTTTACCCGGTGGATCTTGTCAGTGGCGGCACCTGGTTCGGAGTCAACAGCCATGGTGTCACATTATGCCTGCTTAATCGCTACCAGGCGCCGCAAAAAGACAAGGCGGTTTCCCGTGGCGACATCATTCCGGCCGCGCTGGCCCGGGGCAAGGCCGAATTCGTCAGCGCCTGGCTGCAGCAGCTGGATCACGCCCGCTACAACCCCTTCGATATTTTCCTGGTCACCCGCAAGCAGGTTATCCAGTACTCCTGGGGTGGTGTTACGTACGCATCACGGACGCTGGATTTCAAACACTGGTTCCTGTTCGCCTCCTCAGGCATGCACACGGAGGAGGTGATTGCTTTCAGACAGAACTTTTTCCAGGCCTGGCATGAGGAAATCGGCAAAAAGCTGACCGATCCCGATGAAATCCTGCGTGGCTTTCACCTCATCCAGATCGATGGCATGGAAAGCCATTCACCCCTGATGGAGCGCGAATTCTCACATACGAAAAGCATCATCCAGGCCGACTTCAATGCCAGGGCCATGCAGCTGAAATACCTGCCGAACGTCCTTGATCACTTTCCCGTTTCCCCGCTGGGGGAGATGCAAACGGAAAACATCACGATATCGAAGGGATGACGAAAAGGCTGGCAGGGCAGGGTTATCGACCGTGTTCGATAAAAGGATAATAAGGATAAAGCGTCAGCTTGCCACAACGGCTGCGCGAGGACGGTTTGTTGCAGGCCGGAAAAGACCCACAGGGCCGTCATCCGGCAAGCAGTACCTTGAGGGATGTGCGTAGGTCGGCATAGGCCCAAGGGGCCGTTTGCCGACAAGGGACGCGGCCCTGAATCAGGATCCGGGCAACAACGGCTTTAGGAATTCATACACATGCCCGGCCACGATCCGGGCACCCTCTGCATTGGGATGAATGCCGTCGGCCTGGTTGAGCTCGGGTACCGCCGCCACATCCTGCAACAGGAACGGCATCAGAGGAATATTGTATTCCCGGGCCAGGTCGGGAAACACGGCGGCAAACGCCGTGGTGTATTCGGGACCCATGTTGGGCGGTACCAGCATGCCGGTAATTACCACCTCGACGCCGTTGTCCCGGGCGAACACGATGGTCCGGGCCAGGTTGGCCTTCATCTCCGCGATGTCCAGTCCGCGCAGGCCATCATTGGCCCCCAGCGACAGCACCAGCAGGTCCGGCTGTGAGCGGATATACCACTGCATGCGGCTCAGGCCGCTGGCTGACGTGGAGCCGCTGACACCGGCATTGATGATGCGTACGTGGTCCAGGCCATCGGCGGTCAGTTTGTCCTCGATCAGCGCCGGAAAGGCTTCTTCCTGTTCCAGGCCGAGGCCTTCGGTGAGGGAGTCGCCGAGAAAAACGATCGTGTATTCATCCTGTGCCCATGCCGTTGGCAGGCACAGTGACAGGAGCAGGAGGGCAGTCCATTTCAGGAAATTCGGGCAAGGTGTCGTCATGGTATTCGGTAAATCATCTGCTCCGGAAAGCGTGTTAAAATTCGCCCGCATTTAGGCTGACGCTCAGCAAGTCTAACGTATTCTGTGACTGGTGACCGCACTGCGGGCAAAACCTTGCAGTCCCGAATGCGGTAACAATACGCTAGCCACGTAAACAGAAAGCCGTTTCTAGGAGTACACCCATGCCTGTCATTCGCCAGGAAGACGTTATCCAAAGCGTCGCCGACGCCCTCCAGTTCATTTCCTATTATCACCCGCTGGATTTCATCCAGGCCGTGCACCGCGCCTATGAGCGTGAGGAGTCACAGGCGGCCAAGGACGCCATGGCGCAGATTCTCATCAACTCGCGCATGTGTGCCGAGGGCAAGCGCCCGATCTGCCAGGATACCGGCATCGTCACGGTGTTTGTCAAAGTCGGCATGAACCTGCAGTGGCGGGGCGACATGGCGCTTGAGGACATGATTAACGAGGGCGTACGCCAGGCCTATACCCATCCGGACAATGTCCTGCGTGCCTCGATCCTGAACGATCCCGCCGGTGCTCGCAAGAACACTGGTGACAACACGCCGGCGGTCATCCACACCTCGATCGTGCCCGGCGACACCCTGGACATCACTGTGGCGGCCAAGGGCGGCGGTTCCGAAAACAAGGCCAAGATGGTCATGCTCAATCCCAGCGACGATATTGTCGAGTGGGTGCTCAAGACCGTGCCGACCATGGGCGCGGGCTGGTGTCCGCCTGGCATGCTCGGCATCGGCATTGGCGGTACGGCGGAGAAAGCGGCCCTACTGGCCAAGGAAGCCCTGATGGACCCGGTGGATATCGATGAGCTGCGCGCCCGTGGCCCGGCTAACCGCATCGAGGAGCTGCGCCTGGAACTGATGGCGAAGGTCAATGATCTCGGCATCGGTGCCCAGGGCCTGGGTGGCCTGACCACGGTGCTGGACGTGAAGATCAAGGATTACCCGACCCATGCCGCGTCTCTGCCGGTGGCCATGATTCCCAACTGTGCTGCGACCCGCCACGTGCATTTTGTGCTGGATGGCTCTGGCCCGGCTGCACTGACGCCACCGAAGCTGAGCGACTGGCCGGAGATCACCTGGGATGTCGGTCCCTCCGCCAGGCGCGTCAACCTGGACACCGTCACTCGCGAGGAAATTGCGACGTGGCAGCCCGGGGAAACCCTGCTCCTGTCCGGCACTATGCTTACCGGTCGTGATGCCGCCCATAAACGCATCCTGCAGTTGCTCGACAGCGGTGAAGGACTGCCGGCGGGCGTCGACCTGAAAGACAAGTTCATTTATTACGTCGGTCCGGTCGACCCGGTGCGTGATGAAGTGGTTGGCCCGGCCGGTCCCACGACCGCCACGCGCATGGACAAGTTCACCGATGCCATGCTGGAAAAGACCGGCCTCATGGGCATGATTGGCAAGGCGGAGAGGGGACAGGTGGCCGTTGATGCCATCAAAAACCACAAGGCAGTCTACCTGATGGCCGTGGGCGGTGCCGCTTACCTGGTGTCAAAAGCGATTCGTGAAGCACGAGTTGTGGCCTTTGAGGATCTGGGCATGGAAGCCATCCACGAATTCGTGGTGGAGGAAATGCCGGTGACCGTGGCGGTCGACAGCCGCGGCAGCTCCGTCCACCAGACCGGTCCTGCCGAATGGCAGCACAAGATTCAGCAAGCGCGGGTTGTTGAGGTGAAATAGAACGAGGCACAAAAGGAGGAAAGGAGCAAGGGAGGAAAGGATAAAGGGGAGAAAGCTTTATATCCGAGTTGATAGTCGCTATTAGCACCAAAAAACGAGAGTCAAAATAGCGGCCATAATCTTCACGGTAGCACTGCCGCCCTTTTCTCCATTTCTCCTTTCCTCCCTGACTCGTTTTTTTCTTCCTTTATCGATTCCCGGAAATCTTTTATCTTGCTCCTAATCGCCCCCGCCCTCCCAGGAGCAAAAATAATGAAAACCCTGATCCCGGCGCTGTTGTGTTTTGCCTTGCCTGCCTTTGCCCAAACCGCTGACCCTGAACAGGGCGAGCGTGTCTTCGGTGAATACTGCACCCGCTGCCATATCCCGCTTGAAATCCGCACCCGCCTGCATAATGACTGGGTGGGGCGTCCCGTCAGTGAACTCTTGCAACGCATTGTCACCACCATGCCCGGCGAAGCCGCCGGCACACTCACCGCGCAGCAATATCGTGATGTGACTGCCTACGTGATGGCCATCGGCGATGTCGGCACGCGCTTGCCCGATCTGGCCAATGATCCGGATGCCAGGATCATTACCCGTGGTGAAGACCGGGCCGCTCCGGCGCCGGAAGTGGCCTGGGCCCATTTCAACGGCGACAGCTTTGCCAACCGTTATTCCCCGCTGGACCAGATCGATGTCGGTAATTTTGCTGACCTGAAAATCGCCTGGCGCCTGAGCACGGAAAATTTCGGCCCGGTCACTGAAGGCCAGAGTGTTACCTCCCCGCTGATGGCCAATGGCGTACTTTATGCCACCGCCGGCGTCACCCGGAATGTGATGGCACTGGATGCGGCAACCGGGCAGTTGTTGTGGCTTTGGCGGCCACAGGAAGGCGAGCGCTTCAATGTCGCCCCGCGCAAGGGCTCGGGCAAGGGGCTGGCGTACTGGACTAACGGCCTGCGCGAGATCATCTTTACGGTCACGCCCGGTTATTACCTGGTGGCGCTCAATGCCCGCACCGGCCTGCCGGTGGAGGAGTTCGGTGCCGGTGGCTGGGTGGACCTGCAGCAGGGCCTGCGCCTGGGGCCGGGCCGCGAAGATCTGGATATCGGCCTGAGTTTTCCGCCGCTGGTGGTCGACAACGTGGTCGTGGTGGGGGCTTCTCACCTCGTGTCAGTACGCCCGCCCAGCGCCGCCAACGTGAAGGGGGATGTGCGCGGGTACGACGCCACCACGGGAGAACTGCTTTGGACCTTTCACACCATTCCGGAACCCGATGAATTCGGCGCGGAAACCTGGCTCGGCAACTCCGCCGAGTACACGGGCAATACCGGCGTATGGACGCATATGTCCGCCGATCCCGCACTGGGGCTGGTCTACCTGCCGGTGGAGACGCCTACCGGCGACCAGTACGGTGGTGACCGTCCCGGCGACAACCTGTTTGGCAATTCCCTGGTGGCCCTGGATTACCGTACCGGGGAAAGGCGCTGGCATTACCAGCTGATTCACCATGACATCTGGGACTGGGATATTCCGCAGGCGCCCATCCTGGCCGACATGCCTGATGGTCGCAAACTGGTGGTGCAGCTGACCAAGCAGGGTATCGCATACGTGTTCGACCGGGTGACCGGCGAACCGGTCTGGGACATCGTGGAAATCCCGGTGCCGCAGTCGGATGTGCCCGGTGAGTCGACCTCGCTGACGCAACCGGTGCCGGTGAAACCGCCTCCCTTCGTACGCCAGCAACTGACCGAGGCAGAACTGATCGACTTCACCCCGGCGTTGCGCGAACAGGCCCTGGCGCATGTCAGCAACTTCCGACTGGGCGGCCGTTTCACCCCGTCGTCGCGGGTGGATGACCCCGATGGCACGCAGGGCACGATGGGCTTGCCCAGTCCCGTGGGCGGTGCCAACTGGCAGGGTGGCGCCTACGATCCTGATACCGGGATTGTCTACGCTACCTCCCGGGAGATGGCTTGGAACTTTTCCCTGGAACCCGGCGGTGACAATTCATCCGTGGCCTGGATTGCCGGACCCAATCCGAACACGATTGACGGCCTGCCGCTCATTCGCCCGCCCTGGGGCCGCATCACGGCCATCGACCTGAACAGTGGTGAGGAACTCTGGTGGATACCTAATGCCGATACGCCCGCCGCCGTGGAGAATCATCCGGCGTTGCAGGGTGTGGATCTGCCGCGCACAGGCAGCAGCAACCTGGCCGGCATACTGCTGACCAAAACCCTGCTCATCAGCGGTGAGGGCAGCGGCGGCAAACCGCTGCTGCGGGCTCACGATAAGGCCAGTGGTGACATTGTCGCCGAGGTAAACCTGCCCGCCAGCCAGACCGGCATGCCGATGACTTATATGCTGGATGGTAAACAGTACCTGGTGGTGACCGTCAGCGGCGGGGGAAAATCCGAAATTGTTGCACTCTCACTGCCGGACTGATTTGCTATTATCTGGCTTCTGTTACCGCGACTTACACGGGGGAAGTCATGTCTGATCGCGAAGCCCTGGTTGCCCGCCTGGAAAAACTCGATGCCTGCGCCGTCTCCGATGCGCTGGATGCCGTCAAACTCAAGGGTGCCCATTCCGGCCTGCCACGCCGTTCCACCAATCGCCGCATCGCCGGTACGGTCATGACCGTCAAGCTGCATGACCAGGAACCCACCGGCGGTTCCAAACGTCATCTGGGTACTGCTGCCATCGATGCTGCAGATGATCACACCGTGATCGTGGTCGAGCAGCGCACCGGCATCGATTGTGCCGGCTGGGGCGGCGTGCTGGCCAATGCCGCCAGGGTCAAGGGCGTGCGCGGCGTCATCATGGAAGGTCCAGCACGCGACATCGACGAATACGAGGAAATCGGCTTTCCGGTGTTCTCCCGCTACACCACCCCGCATACCGCCCGGGGACGGGTCTGGGAGCAGTCCTTTGGTGATCCCGTCATGGTAGGTGACGCAAAAGTCTGTGCTGGTGACTATGTCATTGCCGATGCCAGCGGCGTCTGTTTCATCCCGGCCGCCCGTGCGGAGGAAGTCATTGCCATCGCCGAGAAGGTGGCGGAGAAGGAACGTCTCATGACCGCCGATGTCCTGGCCGGCAAGCCCGTGTCAGAAGTCATGGGCACCAATTACGAAGACATGCTGAAGAACAGTTAAGCCTTACATTCGCAGCTGAAGCCGCTCCTACACCAGATCTGTGAAATCCGTAGGAGCAGCTTCAGCCGCGAACAGAATAACAACAGGAAATAAGAGAATGCCTGACAAGAATGTAGATCGCGCCGCCAGGCTCGACACCGCCACCCTCAGCGATGCCCTCGACAAGCTGCGCATCAGCGGCCAGTGCCTGGGCATCAAGCCGCGCGACCACAACTTCCGCCTGGCGGGCAGGGCTTTCACCGTCCTGTACGGACCCCTGGATGCGAATAATCCCGGCACCGTCGGTGATTTCATCGACAAGCTGGATGAAGGCACCGTGGTGGTGATTGACAACGGCGGTCGTGAAGATGCCACTGTCTGGGGCGACATCCTGACTTACCTGGCCGACAGGAAAAAACTGGCCGGGACGGTCATCGATGGCGCCTGCCGCGACGTCCATTTGTGCCTCAAGCTGGGTTACCCCATCTACAGCCGTTCCTACTCCATGCGCACCGGCAAGGACCGTGTGCAGGTTGACGGTGAGCAGGTGCCCGTGAATATCGGCGATGCCCGCGTGCTGCCCGGTGACCTCATGCGCGGTGATGCCGATGGCGTCGTCTGCATTCCGGCTGCCCGCGAGGACGAAGTGCTGGCGGTGGCCGAGCAGATCGATGCCGCTGAAAACCAAATAAGGAAATACCTTGAAGACGGCAAGACCATTACCGAGGCCCGTGCCGAGATGAAGTACCATTCGCTGCAAACGCCTGATAAATAGCGTAGGCGGGATACAGGATACAAGATGCAAGATACAGGGAACGACACGTTGGCCACACAGCGATTATTTTTAGGTCGGATGAGCGCAGCGCCATCCGACGTTTACCCGCGAATGAATTTAAAAAAGATGTAAGGGGAACAACCTTGATTATCGATTGTCACGCCCACACCAGCGCACCACCGCAGTTGGCCATCTACAAGGCCGGCCTGGTTTCTCATCGCGGCTCGCACGGTCGCGGCAAGGTGAATTACACCGACGAGCAGCTGATCGCGGCATGGCACAAGAAAGAGATGGCGCCCTGTGGTCACATCGAGCACATGGCCAACAACGGCCTGGACATGCAGCTGGTGTCGCCGCGGCCGTTCCAGACCATGCACTCGGAAAAACCGGGCTACCTCGTGGCGTGGTATATCCACGAGGTGAACAAGATCATTGCCGACAGCGTACGCCTGTTTCCGGGCAAGTTTTTCGGCATCGGCGGCCTGCCGCAGCAGGGCGGGGAACCGGTCGATGTGGTCTTTGAGGAAATGGAATACTGCATCAAGGAACACGGCTTCAAGGGCTTCCTGCTGAATCCCGATCCCTATGAAAACGACGGCAACAAGGCACCGCCCATGGGTGACCGCTACTGGTATCCGCTGTATGAAAAAGCCTGTGAATACGATGTGCCGCTGCATATCCACACCGCCGGTTCGCGCAACCCGCAGCGTGAACCGTACAGCCTGTATTTCGTGAATGAAGAGACCACCGCCGTGTATGGCTTCGTCAATTCCGATGTCTTTACCGATTTCCCCGACCTGAAGATTGTCGTCTCCCATGGCGGCGGCGCCATGCCGTACCAGATCGGCCGCTTCAATGCCGGTACTGCCCGCTCCGGCGCGCAGAGCGGTGATGGCAAGGGCCTGTTCATCGACCGCATGCGCAACCTGTATTTCGACACCGTGCTGTACAGCAAGGAAGCGCTGGAGCTGCTGATCAAGGTGGTTGGTGTGGACCGTGTCATGTACGGCTCCGAGTGTCCGGGTGTGGGCTCGTCCATCAATGCCGACACCGGTGAGTGTTATGACAAAACCGTGCCGCTCATCGAGAGCATCGACTGGCTCACGGACGCTGACAGGAAGATGATTTTCAGCGGTACCGCCAACCAGGTCTTTAACCTGGGCCTCAAGGATTAACCCCCGAACGGGGAGGCCCTGAAAGGGCCACGGGACAGACCCCACAGGGCTCTGTCCCTGTCTCGCAGAGCATATAAATATGGCAAACATCGTCCTCGGTTTATGGTCGACACACGGCCCCATCCTCAACACCACGCCTGAAGAGTGGATGCTGCGTCTCATCAACGACAAGCGCATCCCGCACTGGTTTCAGGGCAATCAGTATTCCTTCGAGGAACTGGTCGCTCTGCGCAGGGACGAGAATTTTGCCGCACAGATCACCCTGGAAGAACGCACCCGCCGCCATGCCCGCTGCCAGGCGGGCGTGGCCAAACTGGCTGAAGCCTGGAAAGCCGCAAAACCGGATGTCTGCGTGATCATGGGTAACGACCAGCGCGAGCTGGTGCTGCCCAGCCTGCAGCCGATGTTTACCGTCTATCACGGCGAAACCTTCTGGCAGAAACCGCTGCCGGAAGAGCGGGCTGAAAAGCTGCCGGTGGGCATCAAGGAAAGTGAATGGGCCTACCGCCCTGAAGATGACAAGGTCTGGCCGGGGTTGCCGGAACTGGCCCAGCGCGTGATCAGCAAGGGTCAGGAGCAGGGGTTTGATTTTGCCGCGTCCCTGGAATGGCCCGACATGGGTCCCGCTCATCACCACATCGGTACCCCACATGCCTTCAGCTGGATCATCCGGCGCGTCATGGAGGACCATGTCATTCCGGTCCTACCCATGATTACCAATACCTTTTTTCCGCCCAACCAGCCCACGGCGAAACGCTGCTTCGAGATGGGCAGGCTGGTCGGAGAGTGCATCAAGCAATGGGATACGGACCTGAAGGTCGCGGTGATCGGTTCCGGTGGCATGAGCCACTTCACGATTGATGAAACCTTCGACAACAATTTCCTGAAGGCCCTCAAAGCACGCGACCAGGCCTTCCTCACCGGCATTGCGCAAAACATTCTGCAGCAGGGCACCTCCGAAATGCGCAACTGGATTGCGGCCGCCGGCGCCCTGTTTGATACCGATCTGGATGGCGATACCATCGATTACATTCCTTGCTACCGCAGTGAGGCAGGGACTGGTACCGCGCAGGGTTTTGTCACCTGGCAGTAGGTGTTTAACCCCGCAGGTCGGCATAGGCCTGCAAAGCCGTTTGCCGACATGACATCATGAGTGCGCCGGTTAGGCGGGATTTGTCAGCAAACGGGTCTGCGACCCTAGGCCGACCTACGGAGTGCAGCGTTAATTCAGCAAAGATTGTGCAACGGGATGCAGCCCAAAACCGATGTGATACCATCTTGGCGAAAACAGGTCACGGGGTGGGGGAAACTTTGAAACTGATATCATTCATTGCCGTTTTGATGACGCTGCTCATGTCCTTGGCGACAGGTGTGGCAACGGCCCAGGAAGGCCATCCAATAAAAGGCACCTGGCGCGGCACCATCGACATGGGTAGTGATACCCGCAACCTGGTCATCATCATGGATTATGACGGTGACAGCATCACTGGCATGATCAACCCGGGCCGCTCCTCCTACCGTTTCACCTCATCTGCACTGGATGCGCCCAACTGGATCCTGCATGCCACAGCCGAAACCCGTGACGGTGTCGCGGTCAGCATGACGGGCACACTGCATGAGATCGGCGCGCGCAACCGCTACTTGGAAGGCACCTGGTCCGAGGCCGGCAGACAGTATCCCTTCCGCATCACTCGCGAATAATAACGACACGAGACATTTCTTTTCACCAGGGGAATCGCCATGGACTCAGCCACCAAAGCCGAACTGAAAGACAACTGGGTGGTGCTGTTCGTCGCCTTCATGCTGGTCTTCATCTCCTTCGGTGTGCCCAATTTTTCGCTGCCCTGGATCTATGAACCCGCAATGGCGGAATTCGGCTGGAGCAATGCCCAGGCCAATGGCATCTCCACCTCCAAGTTTCTGGTCGGGGCTGCCGCCGCGCTCGGCATGGGCATCATGATCGACAAGTTCGGGGGCAAGGTTTCCGTGCTGTTGGGAACTCTGAGTGGTGGCCTGGCCATGGCCATGTTTCTCTTTGCCACCAATCTCGGCATCTATTACTTGGCCGGTGCCATGCTCGGCCTGTCCGCCTCTTCCATTGTGGCGGCCATGAAGGTCGTGGTGTCACGGCTGATCAGCATCAACCAGGGGCTGGCCATCGGCATCGTCCTTGGTGGGACCAGCACGGGTCAGCTGTTCATGCCCTGGGTGTGGGGCACCTTGCTGGAAGCCGGCGTGAACTGGCGTGAAATCTTTGCCTGGTTGAGCCTGGGCTCATTCCTGATCTCCACGCCCCTGTGGCTCATTTTCATGGCCCAGAAAGGCGTCAAGCAGGATGCCATCAACGCCAGCTCCAGGGGACATGCCGATGGCCTGTCCATGTGGGGCCATTTCAAGGAAGTGTGCCAGGAGAAAGGTTTCTGGTTGCTGGCCCTGTCCATCTTCCTGGTCTCTGCGGTGGACCAGGCCATGATGCAGAACTACGTGACCTTCCTGCGGGCCGATCGCGGCCTGAACTATCGTGAATTTGCCTGGCTGGTGAGCCTGGTTACCTTCCTGGCCATTGCCTCCAAGATGGGCTCCGGCTGGGTCTACGACCGTTTTTCCATTCCCGGCATCCGGGTGTTCTACTTCCTGCTCGGCGTGTCCGTGATCCTGGCGCTGCCGGTGGCCGGCGTCATGACACTGACCCTGTTCCTGGTGGTGCGCAACATTGCCCATGGCGGCATGATCGTGGAAGCGCCTGTCATCACCAAGCATTACCTGGGGCCGCGTAATCTCGGCATGACCATCGGCATCGTATCGGTTTTCGTGAACCTGGGTTTTGCGGCGGGACCGCCCATGCTTGGCTGGTTGTATGATCTGAACGGCAATTACACCATGGGCTTTGTCATCTATTCGGGCGTGGCCATCCTGGCCTGCTGCCTGCTGTTACCCCTGAAACCGCGCTACTGGTCGCCCCCGAGCAAGCGGAAAACAGACGTCGCTGATAACGTGGCCATGCAGCCGGCCGGCGCCTGATACTTTCCTCTCACCCTGCCCCTTTTTCCGCGGGCACTGGCGCTTTGCCGGTGCCGAGCTGTTTGTCAGCCTCGTCCAGCAAATGCCCATAGAGCCGGTAGTACAGCGTGATCCAGAAAGGTGACAACAGGGTGGTGTAGGTTATGACCATGATGACTGCGGTATCGATGCTGTTATCAAAAATACCGCTGCTCACCCCCAGGTCGGCGTTGGCGCCAATTGACCTAGCGCATGGCCAGATCAATCAGGTGGCCCGGTCACTGATCAGGCCGCAGCGACCGGAGCGGTAGGGAAACTCAGGACGAGAGAGTGGCGTGCCGTAACAAGGCAAAGCCGGGTTTACTGCACCAGGCTTTCGCTGCCCATCATGTGGAACTGGTCGATGTTGTTGTCCTGGCAGAAATACTCGATGAACTCGATGCCAGGGTCCCATGTCTTGGTCCACACGGTGGACCAGGGTGCCGTGTAGGCCTGGGGATCATCGATGGTGATTTCATAGCGCAGGGTATCCATCTGCGGACGCGAGATGCGCTCGGTCAGGTGCATGCTCTCCGTATGCGGATAGCCTTCGCGGTGAATCCAGAAGCGTTCGTTGAAACCGATGGTATCCACCACCAGCGTGTCACCTTCCCAGTGCCCCACGGAGTGACCGAAATAGGAAGGGTTAACGTATTGCGGGTGCTCACTGTTCATGTGAATCTCGCGCCAGGGTCGGGTAGAGCCGCCGGACAGGACGAGGATCTTGTTCATGTGCGGTATCTGCACGATCTGCAGGCCAAAGGGCACGGCGAACTGGCGCGGTCCGCCTGGCGGGGCGCAGCGCACGTGAGGGTCATCCTTGGCGAGAGTGGCCTGGCGGTAATCGTAGAGTGCGCGTGACCAGGGTTTGAACGGCACCTCGTCCGGCGGCGGATAATCGGCGCCGGCGACCATCGGGCCCGGGCCGCGGCCCCACATGCCCAGGCCGTCCTCACCGGCACCCAGGTTGGGGGTGCCGTCAGGCAGGCGTGGTGTCGGGCCGTTCGGATCGTAATCCTGCGCCATGGCGGCGGCAGACAGCATGGTCAGGGCGAGCAGGGAGTTGGTCAGTATTTTTTTCATGGGCTTGTCCTTCTGCCTGGGCTTAATCCTGCTGGCGGGAAAACAGGCGTTTGCCGGTACTTTCCATGACGACGCGGGAGGCGTTCATGGATGGACTGCCGTCGCGGGCCAGGGCGCCTTCGATTTCCAGCATTTCACCGAGAATCAGGTCTTCACGGGTCCAGCCCTGGCGCAGCATCGACACCGGTGAACCCAGTTCGCAGGCCCAGGTAGTGACCTCGCCCGTGGCCTCATCCTCGACATCAATATAGAAGTAGGCATGCGGATTCAGCCATTCCACCTTAACGATGACACCGGTCAGTTCAACACGGGCATCGGCATCGTATTGCGCGGTAAAGGCATGGTGGGCGACAGCGGACGGGCTGCCGAAAGCAAACACGGTGAGGCACAGCAAAGGCATCAGTAGCTGCCGGGCAGTCAGTGTGGTCAGTTTGCGTGACATGATGAGTCTTCCCCCTGGAAAATGCCCGCTTCCCTATCCGGGTGCTGTTGCCGACACCCAGCCTGTTTTAAAAATAACAGGTTGTTTTTAAAGAAGAAAAAAGGCCTGTAAACGCCAAACGCCTCCAGATTATCACATCAACAAGACTTGTCACTAGGCCATCGGTAATTTCACATTTCATCCGCAATGTGCCGCAAAAGCCCAGTAATTCCGCGCCATTACAGCATTCCGTAAACTTTTTTATGCCAACCACCTGCCGGTAAGAATTCCTTAAGAATGCCTTGCTAATCTGCTCAACATCGTAAAAGACGGAGTGCACTCATGAGCACATTGAATAGCCGTACCACAGCAGGCCCTCTGGCCAATCCCGAACGGGAGGCCTTGCTGGGACGTGTATTGGCACCGGCGCCAGTATTCACCCTGCATCACCGTGATGATGCCGAACGGGAACAGGTGGAGCGTTTTGTGGGTGAGCGTTTCCAGCGCGACTACGGCGCCGATATTCATGAATTCATGCCCGACCTCCTGTCCATGCGCTGCCTGAACAGCTTTTCCGGTGTCATCGGCATGCGTCGTGCTGCCGGTGCCACGTTGTTCCTGGAGCAGTACCTGGACTGTCCCATCGAGCAGTTGCTTGCTGATGTTTCCGGCCAAGCCATTGCCCGTCGCGACGTTGTCGAAATCGGCAACCTGGTCGCAGGGCGCAAGGGACCGAGCCAGTTTGTGTTTCTCATCATGGCGACGCTGCTGCATGAAGCCGGCATCCGCTGGATCACGTTCACCGCCACCCGCTCCCTGGCCAACAACCTCGGCAAACTGGGTTTTCCCATGCTGAAACTGGCCGACGCTTCCAGCGCTTGCCTGCCAGAAGCCGCCGCCGAGGAGTGGGGCAGTTATTATCACACCCAACCCTGTGTCTATGCCGGCAGTCTCGAAGGCGCCATGGTAATCGCCCGGCGCCGACCTCTTTTTCGCAAGGCCATGGCGGTGTATCGCCGACGGATCCGCCAACTGGCCCTGGACTTCAGGGGGTAAGCTGTGATGGCTGATTTGCTGACCACACTGCAAACGCGTCTGCCTGCACAACACGTGGTGCTGGCTACCCCGGACCAGCACATCACCAGCGAGACACTGACCGTCATGGCGGACGCGCTGACCGCCAGGCTGCGTTCCCACCAGATCAAACTGCTGGTGCTGTATGCGGACAACGGCCCGGCCTGGGTCGTGGCAGACCTGGTCTGCCAGCGTCTTGGCATCTGCCTAGTGCCGCTGCCCACCTTTTTTTCGCCACTGCAGATTCGCGCCACTCTGGCCCGTTGCAATGCCCGCTGGCTGCTCACCGATAGCCCTGATGCGCTGCGTGCCATGGTGGCATCGCGTGAGGATGTCGCTCATGACCAGATCGATCTGCACCTGTGCCGCCTTGATAACGACACCGGCAATACCCCGGCACTGCCTGATAACACGGGCAAGATTACATTCACCTCCGGCTCGACCGGTGATGCCAAGGGGGTATGCCTGTCCAATGCCCAGCTGCTGCGACAGGCCGAAGCCCTCAGCCAGGTGGTAGCCCTGGAACAACCGACCCATCTGTGCCTGCTGCCACTGAGCACCCTGCTGGAAAATGTCGCAGGTGTGTATGCGCCCCTGCTGGCCGGCGGCACGGTCATGGTGCCTTCGCTGGCCGCGATGGGTTACCAGGGCAGTCGCCTGAGCGAGCCGGAAAAATGCCTGGCCATGATCAGCCGTACCCGTCCCGACACCCTGATCCTGATTCCCGAACTGCTGAAGTTGCTGGTGGCATCCGTGCGCGCCGGCTGGCAGGCGCCGGACAGTTTCAAATTCATCGCTGTCGGTGGCAGCAAGGTGGGAACCGCGCTGTTACAGGAAGCCTGGGCACTCGGTTTGCCGGTCTATGAAGGTTACGGTTTGTCCGAGTGTGCCTCGGTAGTCAGTTTGAATACCCCGACCAGCCTGCTGGCCGGCAGTTGCGGCAAAGTGCTGCCACACCTTAACGTGGAAGCCCGTGGTGGTGAACTGGTGGTATCCGGCAACGCCATGCTGGGTTACATGAACCAGCCCGACAGCTGGTATCCCGATGCCATTCATACCGGTGACCTGGGCTATTGCGACAGCAACGGCTACCTGCATCTTTCAGGTCGCCGCAAGAACCTACTGATCTCCAGTTACGGCCGCAACATTTCCCCGGAATGGCCCGAAAGTGAATTGCTGGCCAACCCACGGCTGCAGGATGTGGTGGTGTTTGGCGACAGCCAGCCCTATTGCGTGGCCCTCATCAGTGCCCGTGATCCGCATCTGTCCGATGCCGACATCCAGGCGTGGGTCGACACCGTCAACATGCATCTGCCGGATTACGCCCGCATCAGGGACTGGTACAGACTTGAACAACCGCTGGCAGCCCAGCCGGGTCTGTTGACTGCCAACGGGCGCCCAAAACGGGACGCCATCGCACAGAAATACGCCACGCCACTGGCCGCGCTCTACATCGGGGCAGCCACAGACACCATGACACTGCAGAACGACATCAAACAGGAGCAACACCCGTGAGTTTTTACCAGCAACTTGTGCAGGATACCGAGCAGCCCCGTCATCAACTGTTATCGGCACCGATCATCGCCCGCTGTTTCCAGGGCGAGATTGTCCTTGATGACTACGTGGCGTTCCTGGCCCAGGCCTACCACCATGTCAAACACACCGTACCGTTGCTGATGGCCACAGGCGCCAGTCTTGGTGAGGACAAGGAATGGCTGCGCGAAGCGGTGGCGGAGTATATCGAGGAAGAACTGGGTCACCAGGAATGGATTCTCAACGATATCGGCCATTGCGGCTTCGACCAGGAATACGTGCGTCACAGTGCGCCCCATGTCACCACTGAGCTCATGGTGGCGTATGCCTGGGACATGGTGAACCGGGTCAACCCGCTTGGCTTTTTCGGCATGGTGCATGTGCTCGAAGGCACCAGCATCAGCATCGCCTCTCAGGCTGCCGATGTCATCCGCGAAAAACTGGGGCTGCCCAAAAAAGCCTTCAGTTATCTCTATTCCCATGGTGCGCTGGACCAGGATCACATCGTGTTCTTCGAAGGACTCATGAACCGCATCACGGACCCGTCCGAGCAGCAACAGATCACGCATGCCGCCCGCATGTTTTACCGGCTCTATGGCGATATCTTCCGCGGTCTGTCACCGGATCACGGCATTCCCCGTCTGGCCACTGCGGCCTGACAGCAACCAGCAAAGGGCAAAGGAGAAGTCATGAACCTGCACGATAAACTCATACTGGTCACCGGTGCCGATGGCGGCATCGGGACAGCCCTGTGCCAGGCGCTGTCAGCTCAGGGTGCCCGGCTGGTGCTGACCAGTACCGGCCATGACAGCCTGTCCGGGCTTGCCGGTAACCTTGGCACGCCGGCCGGTATCGTGGCTGCCGATATCGGCACGGCTGAAGGGCGGGCCGCTATTGTGTCGGCCTGTGAGTCATTGGGCGGCATTGATGTGCTGGTCAACCTGGCCGGCGTCCTCGACTTCACGCTGTTTGAACAGCAGCCACCGGAGCGCATTGAGAGAACCCTGCGCATTAATCTGCTGGCACCGATACTGCTGACCCAGGCGCTGTTGCCGCAACTGCGGCAACGCGATGAAGCCACCATTTTGAATGTCGGTTCCATCTTCGGCAGCATCGGGCATCCCGGCTTCGTCACTTACTGTGCCAGCAAGGCCGGCATGAAAAGTTTCACCGAGGCGCTAGGTCGCGAGCTCGCCGATACCGGTATTCGTGTGTCCTACATCGCACCGCGTGCCACCGCCACGGCGCTCAATACCGATCGCGTCAATGCTATGAACAACAAGCTTGGCAATCGCATGGATTCACCGCAGTACGTTGCCGCCCGCATTGTGCACCAGCTGCGCAACGATGGCCTGCTCAGTTACCTGGGCTGGCCCGAGAAGTTATTTGTGCGTATCAACGCCCTGGTCCCGTCCCTGGTACGCAAAGCCCTGGTGAAGCAGTTGGACCTGATCAAACACTTTGCCAATTCGTAAGGAGAACACCATGAAACACCTCATCAAATCCCTCCTGTTTCTGGTCACCGTGACCAGCCTGCGGGTTCAGGCGGGTCTGGACAGTGATGTGGCCCACCTGCAGCAGCGCTGGGCCGAAGTGAATTACCAGCTGGAAGGCAAGACCCAGCTCTCGGAATTCGAGCGCCTGGTGGAAGAAGCCGATAAGGTCACCGCCGCCTATCCGCAGGCAGCCGAAGGCTGGATCTGGAGCGGCATCATCAAGTCGACCTACGCCGGCGCCAAGGGCGGGTTGGGGGCGCTGGCCCTGGCCAAGGCATCCAAGGCGGATCTGGAGAAAGCCATGTCCCTGAATGACAAGGCGCTGGACGGCTCGGCCTACACCAGTCTTGGCACGTTGTACTACAGTGTCCCGGGGTGGCCGGTAGGCTTCGGTGATGATGACATGGCCGAGAAGCTGCTGAAAACCGCACTGACCCTCAATCCGGAAGGCATTGATCCGAATTACTTCTATGCCAGTTACCTGGTCTCGGAAAAACGTTATGACGAAGCCCGCCAGTACCTGGCCAAGGCCTACGATGCCCCGGCCCGCCCGGGCCGCCAGCTGGCCGATGAAGGCCGGCACAAGGAAGTAGGCGAGTTACTGCTTGAGATCAAGGACAAATAAAGTCAGTCAATAGACAGTCTGCTGCATGACCGTTGATGCAGGCTGTGCCCAGCTGGCATAGAATTGCCGCATGCAAATTCTGTTGGTAGAAGATGATCAGCCCTTAGCCCGAGGCCTGCAGCAGGCCCTGGGCAAACAGGGCTACGTGGTCAACCATGTCGGCACCGGTGAAGCGGCGCTCCACGTCATTGAATTCGACCGGCCCGATATCGTCATCCTCGACATCGGCCTGCCGGACATCGACGGCATCACGGTGCTCAAGCGGGCACGCAGCAAGGACAAGGAACTGCCCGTGCTGATGCTCACCGCCCGTGACGGCATCGAAGACAAAGTGGCCGGCCTCGACAGCGGCGCTGATGACTACCTCGCCAAACCCTTCGACATGACCGAGCTGCTGGCACGCCTGCGCGTGCTGGAGCGCCGCATCGCTTCGGTGAAGAGCAATGACATCACCATTGGTGAGGTGTGCCTGGACACGGTCGGGCAGGTGGTGAGCGTTGCCGGCGCACCGGTGGACCTGGCGCGGCGGGAATACATGCTGTTGAAAAGCCTGATGGAAAATGCCGGCCGTGTTCAGACCCGCAGTGTGCTGGAGACGCGGCTGTATTCCTGGGGTGAGGAAGTCTCCAGTAACGCCGTGGAGGTGCATATCCATCGCCTGCGCAAGAAACTCGGCAACGACTTCATCAAGACCATTCGCGGCGTTGGTTACAAGATCAATCCGGAGGCCGGCGGGTGACCTCCATTCGCCTGTTCCTCGTGGCCGGCATCCTGGCCACGCTGACCCTGTTCAATTTTGTCGCGGCCCTGCGCGGTTACCAGTCGAGCATGACCGAGGCCGACCTGCTGTTTGACAATCAGTTGCTCGATTTTGCCAGGCTGGTGGCACGTCTGGATGTGGACGATAACCATGAAGAACTGCGCCTGGGCAACAACCTGGCGTTCCAGGTCTGGCAGGATCATACCCCGCTGGCCATGTCCTATCATGCCCCGGCAGAGCCGGTTACCGCCTTCATGAACGGTTTCGATTACAGCAATTTTGATGGCTACCGCTGGCGCACCTATACCCGTTTCGAACAGACCAGTAACCGGTGGGTGATCGTGGCCGAACGGACCGACCTGCGCTTCGTGCTGGCCGAAAACGTCGTGCTCGAATCCATCCTGCCCATCCTGCTGAGCATCCCGCTGGTTGGCCTGCTGATCTGGCTGATTGTCAGTCATAGCCTGAGTCCGCTCACGGCATTGTCGAAGGAGCTGCGCAACAAGCACGTCAATGACCTGACGCCGGTTAAAACCCGGAATTCACGAAGTGAACTGCAGCAGGTGGTCCAGTCCATCAATGGCTTCATGGCGCGCCTGAGTCAGTCCGTGGAGCGGGAAAAGCGTTTTTCCGCCGATGCCGCGCATGAACTGCGCACTCCGATCAGCGCGTTGAAAGTACAGCTGCACAACCTGTCTGCCGAAATCGATCCCGGCAGTGAATCCTGGCAGCAGTTACAGGAAGGGGTCGAGCGCATGCAACACCTGGTCGAACAGCTGCTGACCCTTTACCGCATGAGTCCCGACAAGTTTGCCGAGAGCAGTCGTGCCGTGGACCTGTATGATATCTGCGAACGCGTGATAGCCCAGCAATACTCCCTGGTGGAAGCGCGCCAGCAACACCTGGCGCTGGAAGGCGAGCACTGCCATATCAATGGCGATGAGTTCGCCCTCGAAACCCTGGTGTCCAACCTGCTCAGCAATGCCAGCAAGTACACGCCTGAGGGCGGCAGTATCCTGGTTAGCGTGACGCCGGCAGGGGGTCGCGCCGTGCTGTTGGTGGAAGACAACGGTGCCGGTATCAGCGAGGCGGAACAGGCACGTATCTTCGAACGCTTCTACCACGCCGAGAAGACCCGCCAGGGTGGTGAGCCACCGGGCTGTGGCCTGGGCCTGACCATCGTCAGTCATGTCGCTGACCTGCATCATGCCGATGTGTCGGTCACGACCTCGTCATTTGGGCAGGGCAGCTGTTTTCGCGTCAGTTTTTCCGGAGTACCCGCATGAAGCTTCTGACCCCGTTCCATCTTGTCTTGCTTTGGCTGCTGCTGGTCTGTGGGCCAGTACATGCTGCCGTGCCCGAGCTGACGCTGGAGATTCGTGACCACCTGTTTTTTCCAGCAACCCTGGAAATCACGGCCAATACCAAGGTGCGCATTGTCATCACCAACAACGACCCGACGCCTGAAGAATTCGAAAGCTATGAAATGAACCGGGAAAAAGTCATTCCCGGCAACAGCAAAACCGTAATCTTCATCGGCCCGTTGCCACCAGGGGAGTATCCGTTCTTTGGCGAATTCTTTCCCCGCACGGCGCAGGGCAAGGTCATTGCACGCTAGGAACGCGAACACACTATGTTTCTCAATACGGTTGTCTTTGTTTTGCACGAACTGCTGGAAGCTGCGCTGTTGCTCAGTCTTCTGCTGGTGCTGAACCGGCTGCTGAACCGCTACAGCACTGAGCAGCTCGTGATTTCACTGTGGTGGGTACCGATCGCCATTGTCATTGGCCTTGCCGGGGCCTGGCTGTTTGCGCATTTCTACTCGCAGGTCTCCGAATGGTTCGACTATGTCGGCTTTGAGGTGACCAATGCCTTCATTCAGATCCTGATCATGCTGGCCCTAATCCTCTTCTGCTACATGTTCAGTATCCGGGCACGCCTGCAAGCAACCGCCACGCTGGCCTGGCTGGCACCGCTCCTGATGATCGTGATGCTGGCACTGGGAATTGCGCGTGAGGTCTCTGAAATCATTCTTTACCTGGATGGTGTTCTGGCCGTACCGGAAAATATTTCGCCCGCGATCCTGGGCACGATCATGGCCACCGGTATCGGTATCAGTAGCGGTATTGTGCTTTACTATGGGCTCGAGGCCATGCCGGTCAGCTGGCGCTTTCGGCTGTGCATGGTGATGCTGGCATTGTTTGCCGGCAATACGGCGTCACAGGCCACAGTGCTGCTGATCCAGGCCGACTGGCTGCCCTATACCGGCCAGGCCTGGGATTCAGCCCAACTGCTGCCGGAGCAATTCGTTATTGGACAGATTCTCTATATCCTCATTGGCTATGAAGCCAATCCTTCCGTGCTGCAGATGTCCCTGTATGCTGTCTTCACGCTGGTGGTTGTCTTCAGTCCCCTGGCGCTGCTGGCTTGGCGCGGCGCCTCGGCAGCAAGCGAGGGTGCCGAATGAGGGCCCGTCGTTGGCAACGCCTGTTGTGGCCGCTGTCCATGCTGTCGGGTCTGGCACAGGCAGACGGCATCGTGGTGGACAAGGTCTATCACCCATACGTGGATGCCCTGGAAACCGAACTGGAATACCGCACCGTTTTCCAGGACCGCCAGCCCAATCTGGTGACGCCGGCGCAGATACACCAGTTGTCCATCGGGCACGCCATCGGCAGTCGTGTGTTTGCCGAGGTCTACGCGGTGGGCGCCAAGAACCGGGCCGGCACCTTCGAACTGGAAGCCTGGGAAGCCGAGGTGAAGTGGCAGCTGACCGAGCAGGGCGAGTATGCGATCGACTGGGGCGTACTGTTTGAATACGAGGACGAAGTCGGTGAAGATATTCGGGAATTCACGATAGGCATCCTCGCGGAAAAGGAGTTTGGCCGCTGGAGCGGAGCCGGCAACCTCATGCTGATCAACGAATGGGGCGATGACATCAACGACGAATTCGAAACGGGGTTGTCGCTGCAGGCCCGCTATCGTTACTCGCAGGCCTTTGAACCCGGACTGGAATTCTATGCCGGTCAGGATTCCCGTGGCATCGGCCCGGTCATCCAGGGTGTTGTTAATGTCGGCATCCGCAAGAACCTGCACTGGGAAGCAGGTGCCATCTTTGGCCTCGGCAGTAAGAGTCCTGACAACAGCTTCCGGTTTTTAATGGAATTCGAATTCTGATTATGTTGAGTGTGGTGTTTGATCCACCTCAAAAAAGCCGCCGGTTTTCCACAAATCGGCCCCAGATTTGCCCTGCCTCGTCTCTAAATGGCCCCCAAGACCCTACACTTAGACTATCGTAAGTAAATGTTAAGTTTAGCTCGTTAGACTTAGCCAAATGTACACAACAACGCGTTACCAGGAGTCAGTGTTGATGATGCAGGAAAAGTTACCGGAAGTGCCGGGCTGGACACGGTTGCTGGGTGTCTGGGCAGGTGTGGGACTGTCCTTGCTGGTGGCAGCCCAGACTGCGCTCGGTGCACACAATGGCCATGAGCCGCTGGCCACCAGCGCCACCCTCGATTTTGCCGCGATATTTGACAGCGCGCTGGCCGCGATTCCCGAATATCAGGAAACCCCGGTGCGTGAGACCCAGGCATCGGATTATGCTGATGCGGCGCAACGCTGGATTTACGGTCAGCCGAGTCTGCAGATGAACTACTACGATGACAGCACGCTGGACAACGTCGGCCTGCGGGAATTCGAATACGGCATACAACTGCCGCTGTGGCGTCCTGGGCAGCGCCAGGCCTCTCGTCAGCTGGGTGAACGTTACAATGACCAGGTAGAGACGTGGAAAACGGATCTCGAGTGGCTGGTGGCAGGACGCGTACGCGGTGCCCTGGCGGCCATGGCCAAAGCCGAACTGGGGCTGTCGCTCCAGACCCAGGCGGTGGCCGATGCCGAGCGTCTGGTGAATGTCACCCAGACCCTGTTCGAGGCCGGTGAGGTAGCCCGCGCTGAACTCATGCAGGCCCAGGGCCTGCTGGCCGAAAAACAGGCGGACCTGTTGCAGGCCGAAGCGGCGATGGTTGATGCCGAGCGTGCGTATGTCGTCATCACCCGGCTGGATGTCCGGCCGGTGACCGCCCACACCGAAACCTTGACGTCACAGGAAGATATTGATGACACCCATCCGCGCCTGCAGTATCTGCGCAGCGGCGTGGATCTTGCCCTGGCCAACGTGCGCCAGAGTGAAAATAGCGTCAAGGGCAATCCCACCTTGACCATTGGCACGCGTCGCGAGCAACCGGACCGATCTACCGCGCCGGTCAGCAGTTTCGGCATCCAGCTCAGCATCCCTTTCGGCGGTGGCTCCTATGTGTCCGCCCAGACCAGTGCCGCACGCCGGGCCCGTGTGGATGCTGAAGTGGAATACCTCAACACCTACACCCAACTTAACCAGGCCCTGCACGAAGTGGAGCACGACCTGTTTATTAGTGAACAGGAAGAACCGTTACGCCGCACCCAGGCAGAACTCAACCGCGAACGCTTCAACATGGCACTGGCCGCCTATGAAGTGGGCGAGACCACGCTTGTGCAGGTGGTGATGGCGCAGCAGCAGGCCCAGGAAAGTGACCATGCCTTGCAGTCGCTGCTGCGTGAACGCGAACGCCTGATTACCGAATTCAACCAACTCATCGGGGTAATGCCATGAGATTTATTTCCGCCGCCTTCCTGTCTGCTGCCACCCTGCTGGCCTGCAGCGCCTTCAGCCAGGAGCAGATTCCCCTGACCGCCGACGATATTACCCGCTTCGGCCTTGAGTTCACGCCGGTGCAGGTAATGGACGGAACAACCGGGATGCGGGTGCCCGCGACCATCATCAACTCGCCGTTGACGGTGTCCGGTCTGACGGCACGTTATTCCGGTGTGATCGAGGACTGGCAGGTGATGCCCGGTGAAATGGTCAGCAGAGGCCAGTTGCTGGGCTTAATCAACAGCCAGGAAGTGCTGGGCATACAGCAGGAATGGATCCTGGCCGACAGCATGCTGGCCGAAGCAAGTTTCAACCTGGACAAGGATGAAATGCTGTTTGCCGAAGGCGTTGTCGCCGAGCAGCGTCTCGTGCAGACACGGCGCAATTTCCAGCAGGCCCGCATCAACGCCCAGGCTGCCCAGCAAAAGCTGGTCCTGGCCGGCTTCAAAGACGCCCAGCTGAAAGCCTTACGTGAAAACGGGTCCGGTCTTGGCGAGTATTACCTGCGCTCGCCCATGGACGGCCAGGTCAGCCACCTGGAACAGAATACCGGGGCCTTTGTCGATGCCAGCATGAAGCTGGTGTCATTCTCCAGCGGCAATTTCTGGGTGCGTTCGGAACTGCCGGCACGCCTGGGCCAGCAACTGGCGATTGGCCAGTCCCTGCGGCTGGCCGATACCGGGCAGGAGCTGATCCTGCGCCAGATGGATTATGCCGCCGATGAAAACTCGCAGATGCTGCATGTGTTTGCCGAATTCAGCAGTCCCATCAACCGGCTGCCGGGCCAGGTCACCAGTATGCTGCTGACCCCGGCCGGGGGGGGTGTGCTGGTGCCGTCCAGTGCGGTGGTGCACAGTGGCGAAGACACCCAGGTCTTTGTCCGGCGTGGCGATGGCGTGGAAGTGCGTACCCTGGAACTGGTGCCGGCAGGCAGCGCCTACCTGGCCCAGGAGGGCATCGCCGCCGGCGATGAAGTGGTGACCCGCGGTACGGCCCAGCTCAAGGGCATTCAGCTTGGCCTCGGGGGCGAATAGGAAATAGCCATGTTTACCCAACTCATTCAATTTGCGCTGAGCCAGCGCCTGATGACCTGCTTGCTGGCCCTGATGCTGGTGGGCTTTGGCACCCGCGCCCTGGTCAGCCTGCCGATCGACGCGTTTCCCGATATCTCGCCGACCCAGGTGAAGATCATCATCAAGGCGCCGGGCATGACGCCCGAAGAAGTGGAATCCCTGATTACCCAGCCCATAGAAGTGGAGTTGTTGGGTATTCCGCGCCAGGACATTCTGCGCTCCATTTCCAAGTATGCCCTGAGCTCCATCACCCTGGATTTCGAGGAAGGCACCGACATCTACTGGGCCCGCCAGCAGGTGGCTGAGCGTATCAACAATGTCTGGGAAGATTTGCCCGGCGATATCAGCGGTGGCCTGGCGCCCATGAGCACACCACTGGGCGACATGTTCATGTTTACCGTGGAAAGTGATTCGCTGTCCCTGGAAGAAAAACGCTTCCTGCTCGATTGGACCATCCGTCCAGTCCTGCGCACGGTGCCCGGTGTTGCCGATGTGAACTCTCTGGGCGGTTTCGTGAAAACCTACGAGGTGATACCGCGCCGTACCCAGATGGCGACGCTGCAGGTGAGCAATGACGACATCATTGAGGCTCTGTCGAGCAACAACCGCAACGATGGTGCCGGCCGCATCGACCAGGGCGAGGAAGCCATTCTGGTGCGCGTGGCAGGGGCGATCACGACCCTGGAAGACATCAGCAATATCCTCATCGAGAATTTCACCGGCCAGCACATTCCCCTGGCTGAAATCGCCGACATCCGGCTGGGCACACTGGAGCGTTATGGCTCGGTGTCTGCGGATGGCAAAAGTGAAGCCGTCCAGGGCCTGGTGATCGGTCTGCGGGGCGCCAACGCCCGAGAAGTGGTGACCGGCGTGAGTGAAACTCTGCAGGAACTGGAAGCGACGTTTCCGGAAGGCACCACGACCCGTATCTTTTATGACCGCAGTGTGCTGATCGAAGGCGCGGTGAAAACCGTGGCCAAGGCTCTCATCGAAGCCGTGTTGCTGGTGGTGGTCCTGCTGGGATTGTTTCTCGGCAACGTGCGTGCGGCACTGACTGTGGCGGCAGTGCTGCCGCTGTCGGCCTTGTTCACGTTTCTCATGATGAATGCCATGGGCATGTCCGCCAACCTGATGAGCCTGGGTGGGCTGGTGATTGCCATCGGCATGCTGGTGGACTCCTCGATCGTGATCGTGGAAAACGTGGTGTCCTCACTGCATCACCAGCAAACCACGAGCGTGAAACTGCCGCGCCTGCATATCGTGTTTCGTGCCGTGAAGGATGTGGCGGTGCCCGTGACAGCCGGCATCCTGATCATCATCATCGTGTTCCTGCCGCTGCTCACACTGGAAGGCCTGGAAGGTAAGCTGTTTGGCCCGGTGACCCTGACCATCGTGTTTGCCCTGGTCGGCTCCCTGGTACTGTCCCTGACCCTGATTCCGGTGATTGCCAGTTATGTGGTCAAGGCCGATGCCCATGGTGATCCCTGGCTCAGCCGCACGCTGCTGGCGCTCTATCAGCCCCTGCTGGACCGGGCGCTGGCTGCCCCGCGTTATGTGCTCGGCCTGGCGGCCGCCTTGCTGGTGGTGACCGTGCTGCTGTTCCCGTTCATCGGCAAGACCTTCATGCCGACCATGGATGAGGGCGACATCATCATCCAGCTCGAATCGATTCCTTCTATCAACCTGGAAACCACCACGCGGATGGTGCAGCAGGTCGAGGCCGCCATCATGGCGCAGGTCCCGGAAGTGGTGCGGGTGGTCTCACGCAGCGGTTCCGATGAAATCGGCATGGATCCGATGGGCCTGAATGAAACCGACATGTTCCTCCAGCTCAAGGTCCGTGATGAATGGGAGGTGGAAAGCAAGGCGGCACTGGAAGAGAAACTGCGTGCAGTGCTCGAACAGTTCCGTGGCATCAATTTCGGCTTTACCCAGCCGATCGACATGCGCGTCTCGGAAATGCTGACCGGCTCCCGCGGTGATGTGGCGATCAAGCTCTTTGGCAGCGACCTCGACATGCTCAACAGCAAGGCCCAGGAAATTGCCGAAGTCATTTCCGGTGTGCCAGGCAGTATCGACACTATCGCGACCCTCAACGAAGGTGCGCAGTACCTGCAGGTCTCGGTCAACCGTTACCGCGCCGGCCAGCTGGGCCTGAATGCGGACGAACTGCAGGTCAGGTTGCGTTCTGAAATCGAGGGCCTGCGCGTGGGCACGGTTATCGAGGGCAGTGCGCGGGTTCCGCTCATGCTGCGCTTTGCGCCGGTTTCCGGTGATGGCCTGGAACTGATGCGCAACAACCTGATCAATCTGCCAGATGGCGGAGTTGTGCCGCTGGCGGAAATTGCCATGATCGAACGTGTGGAAGGGCCGGTGAGTATTTCCCGGGAATCCGGGCGCCGCTTTGCGGTCATTCGTACCAACGTGGAAGGCCGTGACCTGGTGGGTTTTGTGGACGAGGCGCGTCAGGCCATTGCCGGTGCGGTGGCCCTGCCCGAGAGTTACAACCTGGAATGGGGTGGCGAGTTTGAAAACCAGCAGCGTGCGGCGGCCAGGCTGTCCCTCGTCGTCCCCGTGGCACTGGCACTGATTGCCTTCATCCTGTTTCTGACATTCCGTTCCATTCGCCAGACACTCATCATCCTGTCGAACATTCCCTTTGCGCTTACCGGTGGGCTGATCGCCCTGTGGCTGACCGGCGAATTCATTTCCGTGCCGGCCTCGGTCGGTTTCATCGCGCTGCTGGGCATCGCCGTGCTCAACGGCGTGGTGATGATGTCCCATTTCAATCACCTGGTGGCGAAAGGGCTGAGCATCCATACCGTGGTCAGGGAAGGGGCCGTGCGTCGTTTACGCCCGGTGATGATGACCGCCTCCATCTGCGCCATCGGCCTGGTGCCGTTGCTGCTGGCCACTGGCCCGGGTTCAGAAATCCAGAAACCGCTAGCTATCGTGGTCATCGGCGGACTGATCAGCTCCACGTTGCTGACCTTGTTCCTGCTGCCGATCATTTACCGGCATTTCCATGTCGCGGAAACGCAAGCTCTGGACTGGGAAGGTGCCGGGGAGGGAGTTGCCTGATGAACGCCATACTCATTCTCAATACCAACCCAGAACTGGAAGAGGACCTGGTGGACTACCTGCTGGGCCTGGCATGCATCAGTGGTTTCACGTCCTATTCCGTGCGCGGCCATGGCCATCAAGGCAACCTGTCCATCGCCGAACAGGTGACTGGACGCCGCAAACGGCTGCAGGTGGAAATCCTGCTGCAGGAAAGTGACGCGCAAACGGTGCTGTCCGGGCTGGCGACGCGGGTGGGCCGCGATATCAGCTGGTGGCTGCAGCCGGTGTCAGCGTGCGGGGCACTGGACACTCCGGCATAACGCCATCAGGTCATGTCGGCATAGGTGTTCGGCAGGTCGAGATTGATGGCCTCACCGTAACCGCGCAGGCTCATACTTTCCCCGCTGAACGTCAGGTCGTCACCGCCGCGAACATCGTGGTCGAAGTGATAGATCGGCTTGATCTGGTGACGGTTGGTCGCTGTTTCATAAGCCGCAGAAATCTCATTCACCCCCTCATGGGCCTTTTCCCAAGCCGTCATGGCCTTGCTGCCATGGCGTTTTTCCAGCATGCGTCGTGTCACATGCGGTGACAGGATCGCGGCGGTGGCATTGTTACCGCCAAAGCCCTTGGCATTGAGCAGGATGCTGTCGAAGGCATCCGGGGCATGCTCCTGGTGATCGAGCAGAATTTCCAGGCCGTCCTGATGGACATCATCAGCGATACTGTCGGTCGTCAAGATGCCGGGCAGGATGCCGTACTCCCAGATACCCAGGCTGCAGGCCAGCTGGTCAGCACCGGCCACCCCAAGCGAGTGCCCGAGGTAGGATTTCATGGCGGACACCTTCCACTGGCTGGCCCCAAAATGCCGGGCCATTTCACTCAGGATGGCAGACTCAGTGACCCGGTTCTGGGGCGTGCCGGTGCCATGGGCCTGCACAAACGTGCGCTGGCGCAGGCTGTCCTCACCCAGCACGGCGCGGGTCACCGCAGCAGCGCGGGCAAAAGTCAGGTAGTTGCCAACGCCGGGGCTGGCAATGGATTTTTTGAAACCATCGGCATTCACAAACACATCATTCACGGCGCCGAGCACGGTGGCGCCGAGCTCCAGGGCGAGGGCGTCATCCATCAGCACAAAGAACTGGCAGGATTCGCCCAGGGTGAAGCCGATGTTGTTGCCAAACGGCCGGCAGGCACGGCGATACGCCGGACTGTCGCCGCCATCGAGAGCCTGCAGCACATCGTCACTGGCGATGGCGCCCATGGTGGAGAAGGCTTCGATGATTTCCGGCAGGATCGGCGCTTCACTGCCACCGACGATGATGACGCGGTGGGTCCCGTTCTGGATATCACGCACGGCCTGGGCCAGGTTGTAGTGGAACGTGGCGCAGGCCCCCAGGCTGGTGCCGGTGCTGCCGACGTTGCCCAGCACGTAAGCGTTAATGAAGTCGGCCGGCATGTCGGCGAAGCCCAGGGGCAGCTGTTTCGACGTCACTTTCTTGCCGAGCAGGCGTGCCTGCAACATACCGCCATTACCGTTGTAATCGAGCTGGCTCATGCTGCTGCAGGCATAGATCCCGATCTGTTCCGGCGCCACTTTCTGGCGAATCACATCCCAGTCAATACCCATGGAATAGAGGGCATCGGAAATGCCATAGACCGTCATCTGCAAACCGCGCGGATGATTGCGCGAGGCATACAGGGAAGACGGATCAAAACCGCCGGGCAGCTGACCGGCA
>Ga0255767_1000282_pt1 | contig 44989 bp, 43 predicted proteins | sample 071ome_24_FD_179967 | JGI IMG/M metagenome (GOLD analysis project Ga0255767, IMG submission 179967) | Coastal salt marsh microbial communities from the Groves Creek Marsh, Skidaway Island, Georgia - 071402CT metaG (version 2) | ecosystem: Environmental > Aquatic > Marine > Intertidal zone > Salt...
TCCAAAGTCTATAGTTTTAGAACCACCTGTTCCAAGAACTTGAACTTTATTTAAAATGTTTGTCAAAGAACTTGAGTTAATATCTTTTGCTTTTAAATTAGAATCAATTCCTATTAGCTGTGCTGATTCAAAATATATTTCTTTATTTATATTTAAAGTTTCTATATTTTTATAGACACCAGCACAATTAAGTTCTTTATACTGTGATTCAGTTTTAAAACCATGGCTTTTAAAAATTTCAGTACTTTTTTGACCTCCATCAGTAACACAATAAAAATCTGCCTTAATATTGGAATTAGCAAAGTTTTCTTTAATTATATTAATAACTTCATAAGCACTTAAAGTACCTGAAAACTTATCAGCAAAAACAGCTATATTCATGGTGTTATTTTATTTGGTAAGATTTAATAATGACAGATGTAATCCAAAAATTGCTTAGCTATTTAACATATCATTCTTTTATTAACGAGGTTTTAATTGAAGAGGGTCAGCTATGCTTTACAACAAATATCGATTTTGATAATAAAACAGATTTTATAAATCGTTTTACATATTTATCTATTGTTTATAAAAACAATAAATTTTGTATTGAAAATGAAAATTTAGATTTACTAGAAGCAGCAGCAGAACTAGAAAAATTCCTAGTAGCTTAAAAGGCTATTTAAAATAACAATATATGAAAATCGGATTTCTAACTGATAAAAATGGATACAGAGCACCTTTACATCCTGAATCTATAGAGAAATACTCAACTGATTTATATATTGAAAAAGATATATTTGAATTACTTAATTATCAGACTGAAGATGAAAAAATTAAGAATATATCTAATTTAAATGATTTGGATGTCGTTGCTTGTGTTGAAAATCTCCATGAAGATAGTTTAAAAAAATTAAAGCATGGTGCAATAGTTATTGGAATATTTGATTTTAAAAAAATTGATGATATTAAAAACCGTCGACCTGATGTAAAAGTTTTAAGTTTTTTTAAACTCCCTAGAATTTCTCGAGCACAAAATCTTGATGCGCTATCTTCCCAAGCTAATTTACTTGGATATGCTTCAGTGCTTCGTGCTGCAAGAGAGACATCAAATGTTGTTCCTATGATGACTACAGCTGCTGGCAACATTCAACCATCTAAAGTTCTAATACTGGGAGTTGGGGTTGCTGGCTTACAAGCAATTGCTACTGCTAAGAGATTAGGCGCAAGAGTTTGGGGATTTGATATTAGATCAGAAGCAAAAGATCAGGTTGAGAGCTTAGGTGCTAAATTTGTTGAAGCAAGTTCAGTTACTCAAGACAGTGTTTATGCGCAGGAAGTTTCAGAGGAAGAAAATCAGAGAATTCAAGAAGCATTAAAAAAACAAGTCATTGACAGTGACATAGTTCTAACATTTGCTCAAATTCCAGGAAAAAAAGCTCCAGTATTAATTGAAAAAGAGACTATTAAAAATATGAAAGAGAACTCTGTAATTGTAGATCTTGCTGCTGGAACAGGTGGGAATTGCGAAGGAACAGTAGTTGATGAAATAGTTGATATTGACGGAGTAAAGATTGTTGGAGAGACAAATATTCTCAATACTGTTAAACATGCTGCAACAAAGTTGTACTCTGAAAATGTAAGAAACTTAATTCAACTGTATTTAGAGAATCCAGAAGATGAGATTCTTGTAGAGATGAGTTCATAATGGAAGAAACTTTTTTACTTACATTGTTGATAACATTTTTAGCAAGCTTTATTGGATATGAACTTATATCTAAAATTCCACAGACATTACATACTCCTTTGATGAGTGGTTCAAATGCTATTTCTGGAATCACATTGATTGCAGCAATTCTTATATATCCAGAAGTAGGCGAGTCTCAATTACTTAAAATTATTATTTTAATTGCTATAGCTTTTGCAACTCTCAATATTGTTGGTGGGTTTTCAGTAACTGGTCGAATACTAGAAATGTTTAAGAAAAATGATTGAAATAATATTGCTTGTTTCATCTGTACTATTTATATTTGCTTTGAAACTCTTTGGAAGACCATCCACAGCACATAGGGCAAATACATTTGCAATGTTAGCTATGGCACTAGCTGTTTTCAGTGCATTCAATTTTGATTTTTCAAAATATGATTCTGCTTTTTACATCACAATTGTTGTTTCAGGATTTCTTGGAGTATTAATTTCAAAACGAGTCCAGATGACACAAATGCCTGAGCTAGTTGGATTATTTAATGGTTTTGGTGGAGGAGCCTCTGGTGCAATTGCATATGTTGAGTTATCTAAAAGTACTCTTCCTCTATCGGAATATTTCGTAGCTATTTTTTCAATGGTTATTGGTATGTTTACATTCTCAGGAAGTGTTGTTGCTGTTTTAAAACTTCGTGGAAAATTAAATGGTGATTACTCCACAATCGCTACCATCTTCACAGCTTTTTTACCTCCATTATTATTACTTCCTGCAATCTGGGATAGCCTAATTTTTGAACGCTGGGGTATAAGCATATTGACTCTTGAATATTTTATTTTACTTTCAATATTTGGCGGGATTGTAAGAGTTGCAGTAATTGGTGGTGCAGACATGCCGGTAGTTATTGCGTTTTTAAACTCTCTTTCCGGAATTGCAGCGATGTCAGCTGGATTTATAGTAAATAGTATTATATTGATAATTGCAGGTGCTTTAGTCGGTGCGTCTGGAATAATTCTTACTCTTCTCATGTGCTCAGCAATGAATCGTACAATTTTACAGGTATTAAAAGGCGGTTTTGGTACTACAACTATTAATAATGAGTATGAAAAAGATCCAATTAGTACTTCCCCTGAAGATGTTGCAATCCAGTTAAGCTATGCAGAATCTGTAGTTGTTGTTCCAGGCTATGGAATGGCAGTAGCCCAAGCACAGGCGGCTGTAAAAGAATTAACAAATACCTTAAAAGATAAAAAGATTGAAGTGAAGTTTGCTATTCACCCAGTTGCTGGGAGAATGCCTGGGCATATGAACGTACTCTTAGCTGAAGTAGATATTGATTATGAAGATATGTACACCTTAGAAGATATTAATTCTGAGTTTTCTTCAACAGATGTTGTAATTGTTCTTGGAGCAAATGATGTTGTTAATCCATTAGCGAGAACTGATGAAACCTCCCCAATTTTTGGAATGCCAATTCTTGATGTCGATTTAGCAAAACAAGTAATCGTCATTAAAAGATCAATGTCACCTGGTTATGCAGGTATTGCTAATCCATTATTTATTAATGACAATGCAAAGATGCTTTTTGCAGATGCAAAAGAGGGCTTAGAAAATATTATTAAGTCTTTTGAGTTGGTTTAAATTTCTAAATATTTTTAAATATATATTTATTGAAGACTTCCATTTTTTCTGCCCATCCTTTTTTATCAAAATGTTGTACTGTGGCTGCAACTGAAGACAACAATGCATTTCCATCTTGTGGAGTAAAACAGTATCCAGTTAATGTGTTGTCTTTTACATGTAATGATTCTTTAGCGACTACACCGTGAGATAAAATTCTACCGTGATATCCATGATCTCTTCCAAATGAAAATACTTTGTTAGATGACATTTTCTCAGTAGTCATCAGAAATTCACTAGTATCTAAATTCTCTTTAATAGCTTTCATATCAATAGATTCATTAAATTTTAATGAGAACCAAAGAGTATGCATATATTGAGTAGGCAGTTTTATAGCTGAAGAAAAAAGATTTAATTTTTTTCCTTCTTGAGCAAATAATTCATGTACATCACGTGCATGGTGGGTTCCAAAATCTTGATTGTCATGCTTTGTGATTGTCGGAGAAGGGGAGAATGAATCATTTTGAGAAACATCATTTGCTCTTCTTAAACAAACAAATTTACCTTCTTCAAGTTCTCTGCCTGCATCAAGTGAAAAACACTTTACAATTGATGCGATATTGTGAGTATTACAGGAAGCAATTAAGAATTTATTAGATTCTTCTTCTAAAACCTCATTATTAATACCCCATGCAAAAAAAGGACCAAATCCATGTTCTGATCCTTGTGCCATGAAACGCTTATTTTGATTTAATGAAGAGTAAATTTTATCCCAGTTCTCATTTCCACTAGGCGTGCAATCAATAATGACATCAGCATCTTCGTAGGCCTTCTCAACATCACTAGTTTCAGTAAAACCCAGTGAGTGAAATTCATTTAGTGCATCACTTGTAGATACAATTTTTGCTCCTTTTCTAAGAAGTGCTTCTACCTTTCCTTGTTCTTCAGATAAAGGTGTTCGTTTAAAAAATAGGACATCGTCTAGTCCAAGTTGTTTTTGGTGTTCAGCAAGAAGACCGATAAGAGGCTCCCCAATAGTTCCGGTACCAACTACTAGTACTTTATGCGACATTTTCATTCTCCATATATAATTAAAGGATATATTTGGGGGAAATTTAAGTATCATAAATGGAAAGCAAACTTCTTTACGAATTTTCAAATACAAAAACTGATGGCAATGCTTCAATGTCTGATTTACTTGGAGGCAAAGGGGCTAATTTAGCTGAAATGTCTAATTTGGGTATTGAAGTACCTCCTGGATTTACAATTACTACCGAAGTCTGTAATTATGTTTCAAGTCACAACGACTTTCCAAAATCTTTAAAGAACGACATTTCAAAAGCTGTAAATAATTTAGAAGAATTAACTAATAAAACCTTTGGTACAGGAGACAACCTCTTGCTATTGTCTGTACGCTCAGGTGGAAAAATATCTATGCCAGGAATGATGGATTCAATTCTCAATATTGGGTTAAATGATGAAAACGTTTACAAGTTAGCATCTTCATTTAGTGACGAAAGGTTTGCTCTTGATTCATATAGAAGATTAATTCAGATGTATTCAAATGTTGTATTAGATGTTGAACATCATAGGTTTGAGGCGGTTATTGCTAATAAAAAAAGAATGGATAATGTTGAATCAGATGCAGATTTTAATGTCGATCAACTTCAATGGATTATTAATGCATATAAAAATACGGTTGAGAGATTTACTGGGAATCAATTTCCACAAGACCCTTTTGAGCAGCTATATGGTGCAATAGAAGCTGTATTTAAAAGCTGGAATAATAAACGAGCAGTTATATATAGAAAAATAAATAATATTCCAGACTCACTTGGCACAGGGGCAACAGTTCAATCAATGGTTTTTGGAAACCTTAACAACCAATCAGGAACTGGTGTTGCGTTTACAAGGAATCCTTCTAACGGAAACAAAGAGCTATTTGGTGAGTATTTGATTAATGCACAAGGAGAGGATGTTGTTGCTGGCATAAGGACACCGCATTCTATATCAAAAATTAATTCCAATAATAATGAATCTTTAGAAGAAAGATTTCCAAAGGTGTTTGAACAAATTACAGATATAGCTTCAAAGCTTGAAGGACACTACAAAGAAGTTCAAGATATCGAATTTACAATTGAGAATGAAAAAGTTTACTTACTTCAAACTCGAAAGGCCAAAAGAACTGCACATGCTGAAGTCAAAATTGCAATTGATTTTCATAAAGAAAACATAACAACTAAAGAAGAGTCAATATATATGGTTGATGCAAACAATATAACAAATTTATTACATCCCCAATTCATTGAGTCTCAAAACAAAGAGTTGTTTGGTAAAGCATTAAACGCTTCACCTGGTGCTGCTGTTGGTGTAATTGTGTTTGATGCTGACACTGCTGAAATTGAAGCTGAAAAGGGTAGGGATGTAATTTTAGTAAGAGATGAAACTAGTCCAGAAGATATTCACGGTATGAATTCTTCAGTTGGAATTTTGACTACAAAAGGTGGAATGACAAGTCATGCTGCCGTTGTTGCAAGAGGTATGGGAAAACCATGTGTAGTAGGTGCTGAAAAATTAATAATTGATATAAATAAAAAAACAATTACAAATGGTGATAAGACTCTTTTAGAAGGTGACTCGATATCAATTGATGGCGCTTTGGGTGAGGTATATTTAGGAGAACTTGATACTGAGCCACCAAAATTATCTGAAGAATTTAATCAACTCATGCAGTGGTGTAATAGTACTAAAAAACTTTCGATTAGAACTAATGCTGAAACAGTGACTGAAGTTAGCAAAGCTTTAGAGTTCGGAGCAGAGGGTATTGGGCTTTGTAGAACTGAACATATGTTTTTTGAAGGCGAGAGAATCACTCCAATGAGGGAAATGATTATGTCAGATACAAAACAGGGAAGGGCAAAGGCTTTATCAAAATTAATAAAGTATCAAATTGATGATTTTGAATCAATCTTTACTTTGCTAAAAGATAAACCCATTACCGTTCGCTTGCTAGATCCTCCTATGCACGAGTTTTTACCAAAAAGCGATATAGAAATAACTGAGTTAGGAAAGAACATTGGTGTCAGCCCTTCATATATACGAGAGATGCTTATAAAACTTTCTGAAAGCAATCCAATGCTTGGGCATAGAGGAGTAAGGTTAGGTTTAAGCTATCCAGAAATATACGAAATGCAGGTTAAAGCAATTTACAAGGCTTGTTTTAATTTACATAAAAATGAAAACTTAACAATATCACCAGAGATAATGATTCCATTGGTCATGAATGCTGACGAACTGTTGAGTATGAAAAATATTTTGATAAATAAAATTAGTAAATTAGAAGAAAAATATTCGTATAAATTAAATTACACAATTGGAACAATGATTGAATTACCAAGCGCTGCTTTAAACTCCAACTCGATCGCTGAACATGCTGATTTCTTCTCTTTTGGAACAAATGATTTGACTCAAACAACACTTGGACTATCTAGAGATGATGCTTCAAAGTTTCTTACTGATTATGTAGAACGCGATCTATTTAAACAAGATCCTTTTGTGTCGATTGATGTCAACTCTGTTGGGAGATTAGTTGAAATGTCTGTATTAGAAGGTAAAAGTAAAAATGATAATTTAAAGATAGGAGTTTGTGGTGAACATGCAGGTGAAGCAAAATCTATACATTTTTTAAATACTTTGGATATTGATTACATATCTTGTTCACCATTTAGAATTCCAACTGCAATTCTTTCAGCTGCACAAGCAGAGATTTTAAAACAAAATTAAATGTTAATTTATGTGATACTTTGTGAGCATTTTAAGGTCAAATAGTTAGAGGAAAAATGAATTTAAAAGATAAAAAGTTTTTAATAACAGGAATTCTTACAGATAAAAGCATTGCTTATGCTTCAGCAAAAATTGCTGTTGAGAATGGTGCAACTGTAGTAGCAACAGGCTTTGGAAAAGGCTTAAGGATTACAGAACGAGCTGTCAAAAGAATTTCTGAAGATATAAAAGTTTTTCCAATGGATATTGAAAATGAACAGGAAGTTTCTTCTGCAGTTGAAAATATTAAAAAAGAAGTGGATTCATTAGACGGTATCTTGCACGCTATTGCCTTTTCTCCAACAGAAGCGATGGGAGGTAATTTTCTAAACACAAGTGTTGCAGACGCAGTTAAAAGTTTTGAAATCTCAGCATTTTCTTTAAAAACTTTAGCAACATCATTTCAACCGCTATTAAACAATCCCTCTTCAATCGTTGCTCTTGACTTTGATAATTCTCAAGCTTGGCCAGGATATGATTGGCAAGGAGTTGCGAAATCAAGTCTTCAATCTATAGTTAGGTACCTTGCATACTATATGGGTGAAAGTGGCGTACGAGTTAATGCTGTTGCTTCAGGACCACTTGCAACAACTGCAGCAAAAAATATTCCAGGATTTTCAAGCATGGACGATGAATGGAATCAAAGAGCTCCACTTGGTTGGGATACAAAAAATCCAGAACCAGTTGCAAAAGTAGTTAATTTTCTTTTATCAGATTACTCAGAAATGGTAACTGGTGAAATAATACATGCTGATGGGGGAGTTCATTCAATCGGCGGATCAATGCTGCCAGACTAATTTATAGAAAAGACTAAAACTCCATTATGCCCACCAAAACCAAAAGAATTGGACATTACTTTATTTACTTCCAAATCAATACTTACATTTGGTGTGTAATTTAGATCACACTCTTCATCAGCTGTGGTTAAATTAATTGTTGGTGGAACCTTATTGTTTTGCATAACTAAAAGTGAGACCATTGCTTCAAATGCACCTGCACCACCTAATAAATGACCAGTCATAGATTTTGTAGATGAGATTGTAATTGATTTTGCATTTTCACCAAATACCGACTTAATGGCCATTGTTTCATTTTTATCATTTATTGGAGTAGATGTTCCATGAGCGTTAATGTAATTAATTTCTTCTTTATTAACTCCTGCATCTTCTAGAGCTTTTTTCATCGCACGAACTGCACCTTCTCCACCTTCTGATGGTGCTGTAATATGATATGCATCAGTTGTTGAACCGTATCCATCAACATAACCATAAATCTTTGCGCCTCTTTTTTTGGCTGTTTCTTCATTTTCTAAAACTAAAATAGTTGACCCCTCAGCCATAACAAAGCCATCTCTATTTTTATCAAAAGGCCTACAAGCTTCTTTAGGGGATTCATTATTTGTAGACAAAGCCCTAATTTGAGCAAATGCACCAATCGTCATTGGAGTTGTTCCAGATTCTGTTCCACCTGCAATTACAGTATCAACTACACCTCGTTCAATCAGATTTTTAGCCTCTCCTACGGAATTAGCAGATGCAGCACACGCTGTAGTGATAGTTAATGATGGTCCTTCAATTCCAAATCTTATTGCAACTTGCCCAGTACTAGAGTTCGGCATTAGTTGAGTTATTGCAAGAGGGTTTATTCTTGAAGGTCCTCTTGTGTCATAAATTCTAACAGCATCTTCTGTTGCTCCAATGCCTCCGATGCCTGTTCCCAGTACAATCCCTACCTCATCTCCTAATCTAGATTCAGTATCTAATCCAGCATCAAGTAAAGCTTGTTCTGCAGCAAAAATAGACAAATGCGCAGATCTATCTAATTTTCTTGCATGTTGTTTTCCCATGTAATCATTAGCATCAAAATCTTTGACTTCTCCAGCAAATTTAACTGGTAAGTTGGTTGTATCAAATGAAGTAATATTATCAATTCCAGATTTCCCTGAAATTAAATTAGCCCATGAATTTTCTACATTATTAGCTAATGGATTTATTGTTCCAATACCAGTAACAACAACACGTCTTTTAGACATGACTTAATTTATATCTTTGAATGGAGCAGGTTTACAGCTTCTCCAACAGTTTTGACATCTGCTAGCTCTTCATCATCAATTTCAATATCAAACTCATCTTCAAAAGCCATAACTACTTCCACAATTCCTAAGGAATCTATTTCCAAGTCTTCTTCTAGCTTTGATTCCATAGAAATTTTTGATTCTTCAATTCCTAGATCTTCAATAAATAAACTTTTTACTTTTTCAAAAACTTCATTAACTTCCATAATTTCCCCCTAATTAAACAGAAAGCCCACCATCTACTGATATCACTTGTCCCGTTATATATTCTGACTCCTCACTACATAAAAAAGATACTACATTTGAAATATCTTCTGGTTTACCAATGCGTTTTATTGAAAGTTGCTCTATAATAATTTCTTTATTTTCCTCACTTAAAAACGATGTCATATCTGTTTCTATATAGCCTGGTGCAATTACATTAGAGGTAATATTTCTGGCACCCATTTCTTTACTAACTGATTTTGCTAAGCCTATTAAACCAGCTTTTGAGGCAGCATAATTTGATTGACCTTGGTTTCCTGAAATACCAACAACAGATGAAATAAATATGATTCTTCCCCATTTATTTTTCATCATATTTTTTATTGCTCTCTGTGTTGTCAGATAGCTTCCAGTTAAATTTGTTTGTATTACATCGTCCCATTCACTATCTTTCATTCTTGGAAGTATGTTATCTCTTGTAATTCCAGCATTGTTTACAAGCACTTCAACAATGCCATAGCTTTCTTCAATTTCTTCAAAAGCTATATTTATAGAATTTTTATCAGATATATCAATCTTTACACTCATAGCGTTCCCACCATTGGAATTTATTGATTCTTCGAGTTTTTTTGCCTCTTCTTTTGAATTTGAATAACCGATAACTACTTTATGATTTGTACTCAGAGCTTTGCAGGTAGCACTTCCTATTCCTCGAGAGCCACCTGTTACTAATGCAGTTTTCATATTGAATCTAATTTTTCAGGTATTTGATACTCAATAGCTCTTTTAATTGTATCAACAGCTTTACCTTCAAAATCTGGAAGTTTCGCATCGGATGTGTTGATAGGTGTTGTTCTTTCTCCAAGCTTGAGAGCACATGCTCCCCATGAAAGTCCGGCTCCAACAGCTGTAAAAACTGCAGTTTCTCCACCTTGAATTTCTCCTTCTTCTAATGCATCAACTAAAGCAAGTGGAATAGATGCAGCTGAAGTGTTTCCGTATCTATGAACTTTCTTTATTGTTGTAGCATTAGGAAGACTTAGCATTTTTTCTAAACCTTCAATAATTCTTACATTCGCTTGGTGGGGAATAAGAATATCAATGTCTTCTTTATTTAATCCTGATTTTTCTATTGCTTCATTTGAAGACTTACTCATAGCTCGAATTCCACCTTTAAAAATTTCTTGGCCATCAAAAGTCCAGGTAACTTTAGCTGCTTCATCTTCTTTAAATCTATCCATTGCAGATCCAAAATTTGGAATCTCTAATATCTCTAATTTGTCTGAACTCATTCCGTTGACAAACGAATAAATTTCTCCATCTGCTGGGCTTTTGCTTTCTTCAACCACAACTGCACCAGCACCATCACCAAACAATACAGCAGTATTTCTATCAGACCAATCTAAAAGCCAAGTAATATGTTCAGATCCAATTACAAGAGCTCTTTTATATAAACCGCTTTCAACAAATGCTTTTGCTTGCTCCAGTGCATATACAAAACCTGCACATGCAGCATTGATGTCATAGACTGATGCATTAACTGCTCCGAGCTTTTTTTGAACGTGTGCTGCTGCTGAGGGAACGATGCTGTCAGGAGTACATGTAGCTAAAATTACTACATCAATATCTTCTGGAGTTAATCCTGCACAAGCTATCGCATGTTGCCCAGCTACTGTTGCCATATCAGAATTGTTTACATGGCAAAATCTTCTTTCCTGAATACCTGTACGTTGTTGTATCCACTCATCAGATGTATCGATAAACTTAGCCAAATCATCATTGGTCATTATGTTATCTGGAGAACATTTACCCCAGCCAGTTATTGTTGATTTCAAAAAATCTCCTTAATTAAGTTCATTTATAGAACTTAAAGAGTTTAATACCCCTATTTCCTTACTAGATATAGACTTTTTTACCATGCCAGCAGTTACACTCCCAGGGCCAATATGGTACCAATAGTCAGGTTTAAGAGCATTTTGTATATTTATAATTTGATTGTAAAACCTGACACTGTTATCAATTTGGTCAACCAAACACTGTTTTAAAGAAGATATCTCTACTGGCTTAGCATTTACATTCAAATAAACATCAAAAGTTCCAGTATTTATTTCAATATCGTTTAAAACAGTTTCCAGAGCATTTTTTGCTGGCGTCACGGTAGGTGAATGAAATGCTCCAGCTACATCTAAAGGAATTACTCTTTTTGCGTCAAGGTCTTTTGGATTTGATTTTAAATAATCTAAATCCTCGATTAGACCACTAATAACTATTTGTGAAGCATCATTGTAATTCGATATATTTATATCTATTCCTTGTTCATTTAATTTTTGAATTGAGGAAATAGTACTGCTCATATCAGAAGTGAGAACAGCTGCCATAGAAGTGTTGGATTTTTCTACAGCTTTCTGCATAGCTTCTCCTCGTACCGATATAACTTTTAAAGCATCTTTAAAACTCATATATCCGCCTAAAACCAAAGCAGTATATTCACCAAGAGAGTGACCTATTCCAACTTTTGGGTTTCCAAGTTTTTTTATTGCTTCTAAACCGTAACAATATGAAACAGCAAATATGTAAGGTTGAGCTATATTTGTTTTTTTAATTTCTTCTTTATCTTCTACCTGAACTATTTCTGAGATTGACCAACCAAGTGTATTTTGAAATTCTTCATTTAAATAATCAGAATATTTATCCAAAAGTTCTGACCCCATACCAGGCTCTTGAGACCCTTGACCAGGAAACATTGCTACCCAGTTCATTAATTTACCTCAGCTATCGCAAATGCTGTCGCATCGTTTTCTTCATGAGTTAAGGAGATATGAATTTGAGTTACACCTAATTCTTTTTTTAGATCTTCAGCTTTTCCATGCAGTATTACTTCAGGCTTACCTCCACCAGTTATTTCAATATCTCTCCAATTAATTTGTCTCCAACCTTTACCTAAAGACTTCATTACAGCTTCTTTTCCTGCAAATCTAGCACCTAATCTTTTTGCGGGATCGGAAAATCTATTTGAGTAAACTACCTCTGATTGAGTAAAACACCTATCTTGAAATTTATTAGGAGATTTAAGTAAGAGTTTTCTTACCCTTTCCAAGTCAACTTTGTCCACCCCTATGCCGTAAATCATTAAAATCTCGCTTCAATTTCAGCTAGAAGATCTCCTTTTTTGACAGCTTGACCCTTTTCTACATTAAATTGTTTTATTACTCCATCAATCGGAGAGGTAATGATATTCTCCATTTTCATTGCTTGGAGAACAAATAAAGAGTCTCCTTTTTTTACTTTTTTACCATTTTTAGTAAGAGTATCCATAATTGTTCCTTGCATTTCAGCAAAAATTAAACCAGGGTTTTTTATATTGCCAGTTAAGTCCATACCTATTTTTTTTGGCCTTTGTGGAGCTAGAGAAGCATTCACTGTGTTATCTAATGAAATTTTAACTTTACTTGGCCTGTCTGATATTGTTTCTTCAATTTCAGTATCTTCAATTTCAAAATTTTCTTCTAAAAATTTAACATGTATTTTTCCATCAACAAATTCTCTAGTTTTTAAGACATCTTTTAGAACATTAATAGTTGTAGGGATGCCGCTTATGATATATTCTTCTAAGCAGCGGATTCCCTTAGAACGCGCTTCCTCTCTTGAAACTCCCCAAACAATTAATTTTGAAATCAAATTGTCATAGAAGTGAGTAATTTGGGTACCTGTTCTAGCCCATCCATCAATTCGTACACCATTTCCGGTTGGCTCTCTATATTCAGTTATTGTTCCAGGTGTAGGCAAAAAGTTATTCTGAGGATCTTCAGCATTTATTCTAAATTCAATACTGTGTCCTCTTGGGTCAAGTTCGTAATCTTCAAGTGAATTTCCTAATGCAATTTTGATTTGTTCTTTAACCAAATCAAGACCATATCTCATTTCTGTAACAGTATGTTCAACTTGAAGTCGTGTATTCATCTCTAAAAAATAAAAATTTTCATCACTGTCCGCCAAAAACTCTACGGTTCCAGCATTTACATAATTTGAAGTTTCTGCGATTTTGAGAGTATATTCTTTAAGTCTCTCTCTCCCAAAATCTGACAACCAAACAGGTGGACTTTCTTCAATTAGTTTTTGATTTCTTCTTTGTAGAGAACAGTCTCTTTCACCTAAATATAATATGTTCCCGTACTTGTCTGCTAGAACTTGTGTTTCAACATGTCGAGCAGGTTTAATAAATTTTTCAACATAAATTTGGTCTGAACCAAAATATGCTTCACTTTCACGTTTTACAATTTCAAAATTTTCTAAGAGTTCTTTTTCACTATGTACAATCCTTAAACCTTTTCCTCCACCTCCGTGTGCCGCTTTTAGAGCTACTGGATACCCAAAGCTTTCGGCATCTCTAATTGCTTCTCTTTTTAATCGAGAAGGTCTTAATTGTCCAGGTACGGGTTGTAATCCTATTTTTGAAACAAGTTTTCTAGATTCAATTTTGTCACCCATTGAACTAATTGTTTCTGGCCTTGGTCCTACCCAAATAATCCCTTTTTTCTCTATTGCCTTTGCGAAGTCTGCGTTTTCAGCTAAAAATCCATAACCAGGATGTACAAGATCTGCATTTGTATCAACAGCAGCATTTACAAGAGTTTTTAAGTTTCTATAACTTTCTGCAGGTAATGAGCCTCCTATATAATATGACTCATCCGCTCTTTTAACATGAAGAGAATCCTCGTCAGCATCTGAGTAAACAGCAATAGTATGCAGCCCCATTTCTTTTGCAGATCTGATTACTCGAAGTGCAATTTCACCTCTATTTGCTATAAGAATTCTTTTTTGATCCATATTTTTACTTAAGTTTTAGAGCTATTCCCATTGCTAAGATCGCTTTTAGCACATCACCAAGAACAAACGGAAAAACACCTATAGTAAGTGCGTTCATAAAAGAAGTATTTAATGTAATCATCAGTCCTATAATGCCGCAAAAATAAATTGCTGAAGTACCTAATACTATTCCTACAACAGGTCTTCTAGAGAATTCACCGATTATATATGCTGCGAGAAAAAAACCGATTATGTATCCAATTGTAGGACTTTTTAATATGGCTACTCCAGAAACACCTGATGTGAAAAAAGGTAGTCCTGACATTCCTATAAATAAGTACATGAGCATACTTATTGCACCAAATGTGCTTCCAAGAATTAATCCTGCTAGTAAAACAGTGAATGTTTGCCCAGTGATTGGTACCGGCGAAATTGGAATAACAATTCTAATTTGTGCAGTTAATGCTGTAAGAAATGCAAAGCTTAAAGATAAAAAAAGGTTTCTTAACAAGGTGCCTTTTTCGACCCAGTCAATCGCGATATTTTTAGAGGGGTATGTTTCCATGTTTATCTCCTAACTCAACTTTGTCCGATAAGTCATTAAATGAATCTATAATCTTTTTTCTGGTTTCGCTTGGCTTAATAATATTATCAATCAGTCCTAATTGAGCAGCAATATCAGGATTGCTAAATTTTTTATTGTAACTATCTACAAGTTGTTGTTTCAGTCCGTCTTTATCTTCCGATTCTGCAAGCTCTTTTCTGTGAATGACATCTACTGCACCTTCAGCTCCCATTACAGCAATTTCACCTGAAGGCCATGCAAATAATTTATCAGCACCTAAACCAATTGAATCCATGACTATGTAAGCACCCCCATATGCTTTTCTCACTACAATGCAAACCCTTGGAACGGTTGCTTCTGAGTAAGCATAGAGTAATTTTGCGCCACTTCTAATAATTCCACCATGTTCCTGATCCACACCTGGTAAAAACCCTGGTACATCAACAAGAGTTAAAAGTGGAATATTAAAAGCGTCACAAAATCTTACAAATCTTGCCGCTTTTTCTGAAGCATTAATGTCTAGTACTCCTGCAATTTCATTTGGTTGATTAGCAATTATTCCAACAGTGTTTCCATTGAATCTAGAAAAAGTCGTAATAATATTAGGAGCATAGTTGCTTTGAATTGGATAGTGTTCTCCGTCATCTACTAAATCAGTAATGATTTTTTCCATATCATATGGTTGGTTTCTATTTTCTGGAATGAAGTTATCCAAAGATTCTACAAGCCTATTTGGTTCATCTTCAGTTATAAATGTAGGTGGTTTTTTAGCAGATGATTGGGGTAGAAAACTCATCAAGTACCTAACCTCTTCAAAAACCTGCTCTTCAGTTTCGCAGACTTGGTGAGTTACTCCAGACTTTGTACCATGAGGCTCAACTCCGCCCAGCTCTTCAAAAGTAACTTCCTCACCTGTAACTGATTTAACTACTGCTGGTCCGGTTACATACAGTTGACCTATCTCTTTAACTTGAAATATAAAATCAGTTAAGGCTGGGCTATAAACAGCTCCTCCTGCAGATGGTCCTACTATTACAGAAATTTGTGGAATTTTTCCTGATGCTTGAACATTCTTTTTAAATATTTTCGCATACCCATATAAAGATGAAATTCCTTCTTGAATTCTTGCTCCACCCGAATCTTTAATTCCTATTATTGGAGCTCTAGCCTCAAGGGCTTTATCCATTATTTTTAAAATCTTTTTAGCAACAACCTCACCTAAGCTACCACCCATGACTGAAAAATCTTCGCTGAACACATAAACAGGTCTTCCGTGGATTGTTCCTGTTCCAGTAATTACTGCTTCACCATCAGGATTTTGGTCAGAGACTACATGTTCATCGATTTCTGAAAAAGAACCTTTATCTAATAAAAGGTCCAATCTTTCATATGCAGTTAACTTACCTTTTGGATGCTGTACTTTTTTTGCTTTTTCATTACGAAAATCACTCAAATTTTCTTCAGACATGCCCACACTATCCCTTTATTATTAACGTATGTATTTGACCTATATATATGTAAAGAAGTAACACTTTGAAAGTCTTTTTTTTTGAATCTATTTACAATACTCAAGAATATGCGCTAGAGAATTTAAAAGATGAACCAGTCTTTGTTATCAGCTATTCTCAAGAAAAAGGTCGAGGAACTTCAAGCAAAAAATGGTCTAATGCAGATCAATCTTTAGCTTGTTCACTTAGTATTTATACAGACGCACTCAATCTTAATACAGGATTAATCCCACTAGTTTCAGGATATGTCTTTACTGAAGTAATTAAAGATAGAAACCTAGAGTTAAAGTGGCCAAACGATTTAAAACTTAATAATTTGAAAATTGGTGGGATATTGGTTGAAAAAATCCAAAATAAAATAGTTATTGGAATGGGAGTGAATTATTTTTGGCAAGATCCAAAAGTTCCAGGTGCCGGCTCACTTTACGATAAAAAAGTTCAATATTCTCAAATTAATAAAGATGCTATTAAATGGGCAGAAACTCTAATAACAATCCTTAAAAGTGGAGAGTTTAAATTACAAAATTATATTGAAAGATTGCAAACAATAGGTAAATTAATCGAATATCCAGAGGGTAGAGGATGGGCAAAAAAAGTAAATGAGGATGGCACTCTTCAAATAGAAACTGTTGAAGGAAGTTTGATTAATTTAACTTCCAACTTGATTTCAGAAGTAGAATAAATAAATACATGAAACAATTAGTTGTTAAGAATAAAAGTCCCGAACCAATATTATTTGACACGCCGTTACCACAAGTAGGACAAGGTCAGGTTTTAATTAAAAACCACTTTTCCGTTGTCTCATCTGGAACAGAAATAGCTGCTATTGAAAATGCAAATAAAGGTGTATCAGATAAGCTGCAAAATAGTTCAAATATTGAAAAAGGTATTGAGTTATTAAAAAATGAAGGGATAAAAGCATTATGGAATGCAGTTTTTCCCCAAAATATTTCTCCTTTACAGCTTGGATATAGTTCAGCAGGAGAAGTAATTGAAGTTGGAAAAGGTGTAGTAGATTTTCATGTTGGCGACATAGTTGCTTCAAATGGTTCTCATGCAGAATATGTAGTTGTTAATGAAAATTTATGTACAAGAGTGCCTGATGGTGTAGATGTAAAAGAAGCAGCATTTACAACTTTGGGAAGTATCGCCTTACATGGAGTCAGATTATCAGAGACAACTCTTGGGTCGAAAGTTGCTGTTATTGGATTAGGAGTTGTAGGACAATTGGTCGTTCGACTATTAGAAGCACAGGGGTCTCAAGTAATAGGAATAGACCCAGATTCACACAGGTCAGACAATCATGATAGCTTCTATTCATCAATCGAAGATGTAGGTCAAAATAATTTTGATTCTATAATTATCACTGCTGCAACTTCTAGTAACGAACCAATTGAGACTGCAACCAAGTTAGCAAGAAATAAGGCAAAAATAGTTGTTGTAGGCGATGTTCAGCTTAATATTTCAAGAAATGATTTTTATTATAAAGAGCTTGAACTTGTAGTTTCAAAATCTTATGGACCAGGAAGATATGATAAACAATACGAAATATTAGGAAAAGATTATCCAATAGAATATGTACGGTGGACAGAAAATAGAAATTTTGAGACTTTTCTTGAATTAATTAAAAATAATAAAATTCAAGTTTTAGATTTAGTTTCTGAAGAAGTAGCTTTTGAAAATGCACCTGATGTATATTCACGTTTTTCTGAAGAAAACAAACCTCTTTCAATAGTGCTTAGATATAACTTTGTCTCTGAACCTAAAATTGAATTTGTTTCAAACTCTGAGAGTAAAAAAAATAATACCAAAATTAAAGTTGGTGTACTAGGTGCTGGCAATTTTGCTTCTACAACTATTTTTCCAATACTAAAAAAACTCAAAAAAGATTGCCAAGTTGTAGGAGTAGCTTCTACAACTGGAGTAACATCTCAAACTTTGGCAGATAATTTTAAAATTTTGAATAAATACCCCACTGAAGGGGAAATCTTAGAATCAGAGGAAGTTGATGCAGTTATAATTTTGACTCCTCATAACACCCATCCGGAACTAGTAATTAAAGCACTTTCCAAAGGAAAAGCAGTATATGTTGAAAAACCGTTGGCTTTAAATGAAGCTTCACTTATTGAAATTGAAGAAACAATCTTCAATTCATCTAATCCAAAATTGTTTCTAGGATTTAACAGGAGATTTTCTGATGCTGTTCAGTTTGTAAAGAAAAGAACAATTTCAAATGAACTAAACTCTATGACTTTTAGATTTAGTGTTCCACAATTACCAAAAGATCACTGGACAAATATCAAAGAGATTGGTGGTGGAAGAATTGTTGGGGAAGCTGTGCATGCTATTGATTTAGCATGTTATATCTTTGAATCACTACCACAAAGCATTTCTTCCTCTGCACCTATAGACAAAGAATCAAATGAGGCACATGATAATCAGGTATTTATCAACGTAAATTTTGCTAATGGTTCTCACGCTTCAATTAATTATTTTTCTGATACAAACGGAGCATTATCTAAAGAGAGAATTGAAATTCATGGAAGTGGTAATTCGTATATAATTGAAGATTTTCAATTATTAAGATATCTGGAAGGCAAGGAAGATAAAAATAAAGTTTTTTCTACTGGTAAAGGACATAAACAGTCTCTAGAAGAATTTTTCAAATTCGTAAATGATGAAAAAAGCAATCCATATACTTGGGCTGAAATAAAATCTGTTTCAAAGGCAGCAATTTATGCTCAAGATTATATAAATTCTGGTCGTCAACACTCTGTATAAATATGAATAATCAATTTGATATTCAATTATTACGTGATGCTATTTTTCAAAGCGCTGACAAAATAAAAAATCTTAGAGATACAGTACAAATTACCTCTAAAGAATCAATAGTTGATTTAGTAACTTCAGCTGATTTTGCTTCAGAAAAAATATTACTTGAAGCAATAAAATCAATATTCCCAAATGATGGCATTATTTCTGAAGAGTCTGAAATAATTAATCCTAGTGCAGAGAGAATATGGGTAATCGATCCTTTAGATGGAACAGTCAATTATGCTAATAACATTCCCCAAGTTGCAATTACAATTCTTCTTCTTGAAAAAGATATTCCTGTACAAACATATATATTGGATATTTATCAAGATATTTTATATGAGGGTTTCAAAGATCACGGAGCATTTAAAAATGGAGAAAGGTTAAAGATTTTAAAGAAACCCACTTTAGAAAATGCTGTAATTGCAACAGGTTTTCCATACGATAGAACATCTTTGTCTAGTGACTACATACCTACATTTGAGTCTGTGCTCAGAAGTACTGGTGGAATTAGAAGGTTTGGATCAGCCGCCTTAGATGTTTGTTGGATTGCTGATAATAAATTCGATGGATATTTTGAATTTTTTATGAAACCATGGGATACACTTGGGGCATCTTTAATACTTCAAGAAGCTGGTGGAAAAGTCACAGATGAATATTTAAATTTTCCAGGTTTAAACTCAAAACTTCTTATGGCATCTAATAGTTTAATTCATGATAAATTTGTAAAGTTAGTGACGAGTAATTTGAGCCAAAATATCAAATATAGAATTTATTAAAAAAGCTTCAGAGCGGCCTCGGCAGGATTCGAACCTGCGACACCAGGTTTAGGAAACCTGTGCTCTATCCCCTGAGCTACGAGGCCATTTAAAATTTGCTACTTACTAGTATTTACAAAGTACAAATTTACAATTGTAGGTAAATAAATGTTAGCAGTTGAAGTAAAGAATATTAAGAAAACATTTCAAGCAAAACAGGAAGTGGTTGAGGCTGTTAAAGATGTAAGTTTTCAAGTTCAACAAGGTGAAATTTTTGGATTGTTAGGACCTAATGGTGCTGGTAAATCAACTACCATTTTGATGCTTACTACTCTTTTGCAAATTACTGATGGTGAAGCTTTTATTTTGGGTGATAATGTAGCAAAAGATGACAAATCTGTAAGAAAAAATATTGGAGTAGCACTACAAGATACAGGTATCGATAATCTCCTTACTGCAAGAGAGTTATTTTTTACAACTTGTAGATTGTGGGGTTATTCAAAGCCAGACTCTGATAAAAGAACCAATGAGTTACTTGAATTAGTTGGTTTAACTGAGGCAGCAGATAGAAGAGTTAAAACCTATTCAGGTGGAATGAAACGTAGATTAGATCTTGGTCTAAGCTTGGTGCACTCACCAAAAGTACTATTTTTAGATGAACCAACTACAGGATTAGATCCAGGATCTAGAAGAGTACTGTGGGATGAAATAAAGCGATTGCGTGATAGTGGTGTAACAATAATTCTTACAACACAATACCTTGAAGAGGCTGATGAACTAGCAGATAGAATTGCAATTATAGATGAGGGCTTAGTTGTTGCAGAAGGTACTTCTGACGAACTCAAGGCAAGTATTGGTGGTGATGTTATTACCTTTACATTTGAAGATAAGGATCAAGCAAATAAAGCTAAAGAGGTTTTGGAAAACTCTACATTAGAAAACAATAATCTTTTGATAACAGTAGAAGAAGGAGCAAAGCAAATTCCCACATATATTAAGAATTTATCTGACAACAATATTGAAGTAAGTTCAGTTACCGCCAGTAAACCAACTTTAGATGATGTGTTTTTAAAGGTTACTGGATACAGGCTTGAAGGCTCTGAAGAATCCAAAGTGTCGAAAGGAGCTAAGTAGCTTATGAATTCTAATTTATCTTTCATAACTCAATTAAGTGTTTTAACAAAACGATTAGTTCTAAGAGTACTTAGAAGACCACTTGCAGAGCTACCTAATATATTTATTTCTGCATTTTTCTTATTTGTATATGATGGCGCTTTAGGTGGAGTTTTTGGAGGTTCTGCGGTTGGAACACCTTTTGATTTTGCAAATGGCAATTTTGTAAACTTTATTCTACCTGTGTCCATTGTTTCAGCATCAGTTAGTGGAGGTGCTTCTGGAATATATCTTGTGGAAGACATTGAATCCGGAGTATTTAAACGATATCAAAGCATGCCAATTTCCAAATGGGCAATAATTCTAGCTCCGATGATTGTCGGTGCAATGAGAGTACTGCTTCAGGCTAGCTTGATTATGTTGATTGGAAAAATAATTGGCGCAGACCCTGCAGTTGGAACAGTTGGCTTTTTTCTTGTTCTATCAATAGCTTTTTTATGGGGGATGGGCTTTGCAGGTTATTCAGTTGCTGCAGGCGTAAGATCTGGATCTTCACAGGGTGCTCAGGCTGCTTCATTTTTATTTTTTCCTGCATTATTTCTTGCACCAACATTTGTACCAAGAGAGGCTTTAAGAGGATGGCTTTCAACTGCTTCAGCTTATAATCCAACAACTTATGTTATAGAAGCAATGAGGGCAATTATGGTTGATGGTTGGGTCACAGACGTGATAGCAAAAGGGTTTATTGCTTCTGGAACATTCGCTCTTTTGACATTAACTTTTGCAGTTTTGTCTGCAAGAAAGGCTACAGAAAAAGCGTAAAATCTTATTTGAGTAGTAAATAAATTTTATTACTCTATATAATTCGTAAGGAAATTATGGAAACTAATTTAAAAGCAATAGTACGAGAAGGCATGGGCTCTGCAGAGTCTAGGCGTCTAAGAAAAAATGGAAATATTCCAGCAGTTGTATATGGTTTGGGAATGGACCCATTATCTGTAGCACTAAATGCACTAGAATTCAAGAATGCTTTAAAAACTGAAGCTGGAACTAACGTTATTATAAATCTCGAAGTTGGTTCTGATAATTACACAGCATTAGCAAGAGAAATACAAAAACATCCCTATAGAGATGAATATTTACATATAGATTTAATTCAAATCGATCTAACCCAAACTGTGGAAGCAGATGTTCAGATTGAATTTGTTGGAATTCCAGTTGGAGTTAAAGAAGAAGGTGGTTTGGTTCAAACTATTAATTCATCAATTTCAATATCTGCACTTCCAACCAATATTCCTACTTCAATTGAGTTGGATATCTCAGCATTAAATGTAGGTGACAATTTAACAGCTACTGATGTGAATCTCCCCGAAGGTGTTGAGCTAGCAAACGAGGATGACGAATCACTTCTTGTTACAATCACCTTGCCAAGAGCTGCAGTAGAAGAAGAAGATTCAGACGAGATAGGCATGGAAGGTGAAGAGGGTACTGATGGCGAATCTACTGAAGAAACTGTTGAGGAAGACTCCTCAGATGAGTCTGGAGAATAAAAAAGCTCTAGTTGTAGGTCTTTGGAATCCTCAAGAAAAATATTCTAAAACAAGACACAATATTGGTGCAGACATTCTCAGCCATTTTGCTGAAAAGAATAAACTTAATTTTAAAGTAGACAAATCTGGTAGTTTTAAAATCACAAATTATCAAATAGATGAATTTCAACTAGATATAGTATTACCACTTGTTTCAATGAATAATTCAGGTGATGCATTAAAGTCATATTTTCGTTATATCAATGTAAATATAGAAAAGATTCTCATAGTACATGATGATATTGATTTAGCATTTGGTAGATTAAGAATAAAAAATGCGACTTCAGATGGTGGTCACAATGGAATTAAATCTATAGACAAAACTCTAGGTACAAATGAGTATTTTAGATTAAAAGTAGGTGTCGGTAGACCACCAAATGGTATTGATCCAGCAAAATTTGTTTTATCTAAATTTTTTCCAAATGAACATGAAGAAGTAGAATTTATTATCGAAGATTCTATTGACATTATTAAAGAGTTTATTTTAGACAAAGAAAGTGCAATAAAATCTGCTTCTGAGAGGCGTATAATTGATGTAGTCTGATGAAAAATTATATACCTGACCTTCTTGCACTTTTTAGAATATTTTCTTCTCCGGTAATTCTTTATTTAATTCTTGAAGATGGTTCATCAACAGGTCTTATGCTTGTACCCGCAGTCATAGCATTCATAGCTGCTTGGACAGATTTTTTTGATGGAAGACTTGCACGAAAATGGAATGTTACATCTAAAACTGGTGCATTCTTAGATACTATTGCTGACAAGATCTTTATTACTTTCATATTCATTGGCTTTACTTATATAGGAAGAGTAGATATTTGGATAACTGTCTTATTAATTGTAAGAGAATTTGTTATTACTGGATTAAGAGGCCTTGCTGGTAACGAGGGTATTATGATTGCGCCAAGTATATTTGGAAAATTAAAAGCAAGCATGCAGTTTTGGGCAATAGGGTTTGTGTTAATGGACTTCTCATTTTCATTTAGCTCAGTTTCATTGGCAGATTTTGTTGTTTACATCGCATTATTTTTATCTTATTTTTCTGGTTATCAATATTTTTCTGAGTATCTCAAGAATTCAAAATGAACTACAAAAATATTTTTATAACAGGTTCAACTGGTGTTGTTGGAAAACCTTTATTGAAAAAACTTTTAGAAAATGGTCATAACGTGTACGCTTTGGCGAGGTCAAAAAATCAATTTCTTGAAAGTGAAAATGTCACCATTATTGAAGGGGATTTATTTTCAAAAGATCTTTTAAGCAAGTTAGAAGATAAAGAAATCGATGCAGTTTTTCACGTGGCAGGTGTTAATAAAATGTGTGCAAAGAATCCACAGAAGATGTTTGATGTCAATATACAGGGTACAGAACGAATGCTTGAATTAGGAAATAAATTAAATATTAAAAAATTTGTTTATACATCTTCAGCAGTAACACTGGGTGAAGGAAATAATCAAATTGGCAATGAAAAAGCAACTCATAGAGGGCATTTTTTAAGTAAATATGAAGAGTCGAAATTTTTAGCAGAGAAAGCTGCATTTAAATTTGATAAAAATTTTGATTTTGTTTCTGTTAATCCCTCCTCTGTTCAAGGACCAGGAAGAGTTTCTGGAACTGCTAAATTATTAATATCAACTTTAAGAAAAAAATTTCCCCCATTAATTAAAAACAATATATCTGTTGTAGATATTGATGATTGCACAAAGGGGCACTACAACGCATTGCTTTATGGAAAAGACTCTGAACGTTATGTGTTAAATAGTTTTCAAACATCTACACCAGATCTCATAAAAAAACTAAAAGACATTTCGGACTGGAAAGGAACTCCCCTTTATGCTCCAAAATTATTATTAAAATTTTTTGCTCCTTTAGGAGATCTCGTAAAATTATTAAGCTCTTCATCACCTTTGCTCTGTAGAGAATCTGTGAGAGTTTTAATTCACGGACATATATATGACGGTAGTAAAGCATCTAAAGAACTAAATCTCAATTACACCAACTTAGATTCGTTTATCACAAAGACTATTAACTGGTTAATTGATGAAAATCGAATTCAATTAAACAAGATTTAGGTCATGAATGTAGAAGTTCAGAATATATCTGAAGAATCTCTTGCACCAGTAATAAATATTAAAAGTACTGCTTCTCAAAAATTAATAGTCTTACCAACCGATAGAGATGCTGAAAAGTTTTATCAAAACTATATAAATTTTTCAGAGAATACTTATTTACTTCCTAGCTGGGATACCTTAACATATGACTCATTTATTCCTACATATGAGATACAAGGCAAGAGGTTAGAAGCTATTCATGCAATACTTACCAAAGAAAATTATGTAATTGTTTCAAGTATTAAATCTATATCACAAAAGATATTTTTTGAAAATTTGGAAGTTATCGAAATGCAACAAGGGCAAGAAATAGATTTCGAGAGCTTTATTGAAAATTTATATCATCTCGGATACAAACAAAAAGATAGAGTCGAAAGCAAAGGCACTTATGCAATAAGAGGAGGTCAAGTAGATGTATTTCCTTTAAGCCACAGCGAGCCTGTAAGAGTCTTATTTGATGCAGATGTAGTTGAAGAAATTAAGGTTTTTAATCCTATTACTCAGAGGTCTGAAACAACTATCCAAAATCTTTTGATTGTTCCTGCTTCAGAACTATTTCAAATTAATAAGAATTCAATTTCAAATTTTGCAAATAAAGATACATTTGAAGACTTCGAATATTATCAATATTCTCAGAATATTATCTCATGTCCACCTTTGATAAAACATTTTCCAGAGTCAGTAGAAATTCATGTGGTTAATTTTGATTCTATAAAACTTGAGATGAAAAATTTAACAGAAATTGAAGAAGATACTTTCAATGGACTTATTGATTATTTGACTATAAATATTTCTTTCAAGACTAGATATGATGAAGTATTTAGTCTGCTTAATCATGAAAATGCAAATTTCATTTCAACTATAAATTTATCAGAACTCCAATATGTTCCACGGTACTTTCAAGATTTTCAAATGGAAAATGTATTATGTGAACTCAGTAAAGTTGATTCAATTTATTTATATTCTGAAAATGCAGATTTTATCAAAAAGTTCGATAATTTAAATAACTTAAAAATTGTTAAGAACCAGTTTACGAACTCTTTCTTAATTACAGATTTAGGTATTGGATTACTTAACGAAAGTGATTTTCACGGGAGACAATTTGTTAAGAAAAAACCAAAACCAAAATCAATAAGTGGTGAATCGTTATTGGTTCCTAATACTTATGTTGTTCATACTTATCATGGCATTGGGCTTTATGAGGGTACTGTAACTAAAGACATCAAGGGAGTAGAAAAGGATTACCTTTCAATCAAGTTCAAAGGTACAGATAAATTATTTGTGCCTTCTGATCAAATTGGAGACTTAGAAGTTTATGTTGGAGGTGAAAATCCTAAGCTTTCAAAATTGGGTGGAGCTGAATGGGAGAAAGCTAAAGATAAAGCGAGACAGAACGCAAAGGTAATTGCAAATAGGGTTCTGCAACTCTATAAATTACGAACTCTTGAAAACAATTCCTTAATTATGAAACCAGACACTCCATGGCAAAATCAAGTTGAATCTGATTTTGAATTTGTAGAAACAACAGATCAACTCCAGGCTATAGAAGATGTTAAAAAAGATCTAGAAAAAAATACACCAATGGATAGATTAATTTTTGGTGATGTTGGGTATGGCAAGACAGAAGTTGCGTTAAGAGCTGCAATAAAGGTTGCATTTTCAGGCAGTCAGGTTGCTGTTTTAGCTCCAACTACAATTCTAGTTCAACAACACATAGATACTTTTACAGAGAGATTAAAAGATTATCCACTTAATATAAAACATCTCAGCAGGTTCAGTAAAAAAAGTGAGGTTAAAGGAACTCTTGAAGGTGTTAAAAATGGAACGGTAGATATATTGATTGGTACTCATCGAATTTTAAGTGACGATATAGATTTTTTAGATTTGAAATTAGTCATTATTGATGAAGAACATAGATTTGGAGTAGAGGATAAAGACAAGCTTCATTTTCTATCAAATCAAGTTCATAAGCTTACACTCACTGCAACACCAATACCAAGAACTCTTGAGCAATCATTAATGGGAATAAGGGATACATCCAAAATTGAGACCCCTCCTGAAAATAGATTAGATACATTAGTGCATGTTGGGTTAACTGACGAGTCTGTAATTTCTTTAGCTATTCAAAGGGAGATTTCAAGAGGAGGACAAGTCTTTTTTGTCTTAAACCGAATTGATGAACTCATAAATTGGAAAGATAAAATTGAGAAATTATTTCCTAAATTAAAACATAGTTTGTTACATGGACGACTTTCTTCAAATGAAATTGAGTACACCATGCAACAAGTTTGGGATCAAGAAGTTGATATTTTATACGCTACAACAATTGTAGAGGCAGGAATTGATTTACCAAAAGTAAACACTCTGGTCTGCATGAGATCTGAACTGTTGGGGATGTCACAACTTTATCAATTAAAAGGTAGAGTAGGGCGTAGAGGTGAGCAGAGTTTTGCTTACTTTTTTCATAAGTCAGAATTAAGCATTGATTCAGAAATGCGACTCGATGCTATCAAGTCAATCGGTCAAACTTCTACAGGGTACTCACTGGCAATGAAAGATTTACAATTAAGAGGATCAGGCAGCATACTTGGTGATATTCAATCAGGATTTATTGCAAATGTAGGTTTAAATATTTTTAATAGCTATGTTTTAGAGTCATTAGATGAGACTATTGAAACAAAAATTGATACTAAACATAACATTAAAAATTTTGATTGTTACTGGAGTTCTTCAATTCCAAAGACTTACATTGATTCAGATACAGAGAGGATAGATATTTATAAAAGGTTAGAGAAAACTCCTCATTTTGAAGTTGATAATTTTATTGAAGAAATAATTGATAGGTTTGGAGACGTTCCTGTGGTTACAGAAAATTTATTCAATTCTGCAAAAATTAGATCTTTTATCACAGAACTTAAAATATTTAAATGCATAATCAAGCAAAAACAAATCGAATTGTTTCCTGTTGATTTAACAGATGATTTAAAAAATAATCTAGAAGGAACTGAGCTAAAATTTCAATTTAGAAATAAAAGACTATTAATTACTTTTAAAGATCAATTAACCTCAAAAAAAGCTTACGATTTTTTATCTACTAATCTTTCACTATGAGAGAGTTTGACGAACTAGCTGAAATTGTTTCAAAATTAAGGAAAGAATGCCCTTGGGATATGGAGCAAACTCATGAATCATTGTCTAAACATTTAATTGAAGAAGCATACGAGTTGCTTGATGCCTTAGCTAGTTTAGATCAATCTGAAAGTTCAAAAATTTCTTTAAAGGAAGAGCTAGGAGACCTCATGCTCCAAATAATGCTTCATGCAAAAATTGCAGAAGATAATAATTTCTTCAATATTTCAGATGTCATAAATACATTAAATGCAAAACTAAAAGCTAGACATCCTCATGTGTATGGAGATATTGAACTTGAAACTGCTGAAGATGTTGAAAAACAATGGGAAGAGTTAAAAAAAGAAAACTCTTCTGATTCAATATTTTCAGACCTTAATCAGAATTTACCACCTATTTCAAAAGCATTTAAAGCCCAGAGAAAAGCAAAAAAGCTTAATCTTTCATACTCCACTTACAATGAAGCACTTGAGGATTTACTTTCAGAGGTTGAAGAATTAAAACTTGCTTCAACTGAAGAACATAAAAAAGATGAAATTGGAGATGTTTTATTTGCTGTATTAAATGTTTGTAGATATTTAGATACAGATCCAGAAATACAATTAAATAAATCAACAAAAAGGTTTATAGATAGAGCTAAATATGTCGAAAAACATATTAATGAGAATTCAAATATTGATGAACTATGGCAGGAAGCAAAGAAAAACCTTAAGGATTAACATAACCCACTAATATGTGCTAAATTTTTAGTAACAGGGTTATGAATAGTAATATAAATAAAATTCACGCTAGATACGTTCTAGATTCAAGAGCTAATCCCACTGTTGAGGTTGAAATTACATTAGAGGATGGTTCATGGGGAAGAGCTGCAGTACCATCCGGTGCATCTACTGGAACGTTGGAAGCTCATGAATTGAGAGACGGCGGAGAACTTTTTTCCGGTAAAGGAGTTCTTAAAGCAGTTAACAACGTCAATACTCTTATCTCAGAAGCACTTTTAGGTAAAGACGCTGAAGACCAAAACGGGATTGATGATACTTTAATCAAACTAGATGGCTCTCCAAATAAAAACAATATTGGCGCAAATGCTATTTTGGCAGTTTCAATGGCAAACATGGTAGCTTTTTCAAAATATTCAAAAAAATACATATATGAATTAATTCCAAATATTTACGGAACCCCGTCTTTACCAGTGCCCTTTATGAACATTCTTAATGGAGGAGCTCATGCAGATAACTCTGTCGACATACAAGAATTTATGATTGTTCCCCATGGATTTGAAAAATTTGATGATGCACTTAGAGCTGGAGTTGAGGTTTATCATGTTCTTAAAAAAAGATTAAAAGAAAAAGGATTAGCGACAAATGTTGGGGATGAAGGTGGTTTTGCACCAAATTTCTCATCATCAAAAGAAGTCCTTGATGAAATTATGTTGTCAATTAGTGAAAGTGGATACAAGCCTGAAGAAGAAATTTCACTTGCTTTAGATGCTGCAGCAACAGAATTTTATGTCAATGAAGAATATGTTATTGAAGGAAATAAGTTAACAAGTACCGAAATGGCTGATTATTTAGTAGAGTTATCAAATTTATACCCGATTTTGTCAATAGAAGATGGTTTATCAGAAGAGGACTGGAATGGTTGGGAGTATTTAACTTCAAAAATTGGAGACAAGGTACAACTTGTAGGCGATGACTTGTTTGTCACACAAGAAAAAATCTTGAAAAAAGGTATTGATAATAAATGTGCAAATTCAATTTTGGTTAAAGTCAATCAAGTTGGAAGCATTTCAGAAACAATTTCAACAATGAAACTTGCGAAATCTCAAGGATATACCTCTATGGTCTCACATAGATCAGGTGAAACAGAAGATTCATTTATCAGCCATCTCGTTGTGGGTACTTCTAGTGGACAAATCAAAACTGGAGCACCAGCAAGAGGAGAGCGAACTGCAAAATACAATGAATTACTAAGAATTGCTGAAGAGGTTGGTTTTGACAATTTAAATAATTCAAAATGGAATCTTTAAAAAATATCAGAAATTCAATAATTTCAAAAATATTTGTTTTCTTCTTGATGGCAACTTTTTTATTCTTTCTCTTTGAAACATATCAAGATAGTTATAACAACTATAAGCAGCTACAAGCTTCTATTTCAGAGAGACAAATTGAAATTGAAGAGATTAACTCTCAAATAGATGAATGGAATCTTCAAATTGAAAATCTTAATGATGTAGAAAAGCTTGAGCAGATCTTAAGAATGAGAGGGTACGGGTATCCGGGGGAAGTTCTGTATCGATTTGAGGTTCCTGAACCAGTAACTCCCATAGAGGAGACTTTAAAAGCTAGAAGGTCTAAAAGTGTAATCGAGCAAGTAGTTGAGTTTATTGTTGGGGTCGATGGTGAATGAAGATAAAGAAGTTATTGAATTACAGATTGGAAGACCTCTAAGAAGTAACTTCACAGTATCTTGTCGCTGTCATTTAAATTTACCGGCTGTCATTAAAGTGCCTCCTAAATTAGATGACAATACACCTTTTCCTACAACCTATTGGTTGTCATGCCCGATGATGAATAAAAAAATTGGTTCTCTTGAATCTCAGGGTTTAATTAAAGCATTAGATAAAGAATTACAGGACAACACTCAACTCAATTTTGCTTGGTTAAAAAGACAAGAATCATATAAAAAGGAAAGGGAAGAATTGGATGATCAAAATTCTTACCCAAAGGCTTCAGGTGGAGTTGGTGGTGCTGAAAATTCAATTAAATGTCTCCACTCTCACACAGCAGATGAATTATCAACTGGGTTAAATCCAATAGGAAAAATTGTTCTTGAGTCAATAGGCACTTTTAATTGTGATCAACCCTGTATAAATAAAGAGCCTATGCAGAAGAATAAAGGATGGAGTGTTGTTTGGTAAAGACAGCATCGATTGATTTAGGATCTAACTCAACGAGGTTATTAATAGCTGATGTGGCCGATGGTGAAGTTTCTATAATTTATAAAACTCATATAGTTACCAAAATGGCAGAAGGACTCGAAAAGACGAATCTGATTTCTGACCTAGGACAACAAAGAGTATTAAATACACTTAAAAAATTCCAAAAAATTCTCACTAAAAATAATGTTGAAAATGTATATCTTGTAGGAACTGCAGCTATGAGAGATGCAAACAATACAGACTATTTTCTCGAATTAATCAAAAAAAAATGTGGATTTGAAGTAGAAGTTGTAACAGGTGAACAAGAAGGGGTTTTAACCAGCCTGGGTGTTTTGAATTCATTTGCTGAGCTTAACGAATATATAATTATTGATATAGGTGGTAGAAGTACTGAATTCATAACTCAGACAAATGAAGAGTTTAATTCAAATTCTGTAAATATTGGAGTTGTAACTTTAACTGAAAAGTTTTTTAGCAGCTTACCAATTTCAGAAGAAAACTTATTAAGTGCAAAAAAGTTTATTAATGAAAATATTACAGCCATAAAATTTACTGAAGAAATGGAATGTATAGGTGTTGCGGGTACATTTTTATCTATGGCTTCAATGGTAAAAAAACAAAATAGTTTCGATGAATTAGTTCTTCACGGTGCAGTTTTGACAAAAGAAGAGATTAACCAACTAACGAAAGAAATATTAAAACTTAAAGAGTTTGAAATTTTTTCAATTTTTAAAGGAATTGATCCAAAAAGAGCATCAACAATAACGTCTGGAATTTTTTTGGTCAACGAATTAATTAATAGATATAATATAAAAACAATTAAAGTTTCAAATAGTGATATTTTAGAAGGTCTAATATTAAAAAAATACTAGATTAAATGTTAGCCCGGGTGGCGGAATTGGTAGACGCGACGGACTTAAAATCCGTTATTCGAAAGGATGTGGGGGTTCGAGTCCCCCCCCGGGCACAAATTATATTCACAATCAATCAATATTGTGATAAATTTTTTTCAACTAATTTTTAGTTTTAATAACCGAAATGTATAATTCAAAGTGCTAAGAAACCTTAATCTTAGCATACGTACGTATACACAAAGGGGAAAATAAATAATGAAGAAACCATTACTTGTGGCTTTCTTACTTGTTACATTAATCCTTGGTGCTTGTGGTGGCGGAAGCCTTGAAGGCGAAGAAGTCACAATTACAGGTGCTCTTATTGGTGAAGATCAAGAAGGCTTTAGAGCCAACTTCGAAGCATTCACTGAAGAAACAGGAATTATTGTAACTTATCAAGGTTCTGATAACTTTGAGCAAGAAATCCAAATTCAAATGGAATCTGGTGATACACCAGACTTTGCATTATGGCCACAACCAGGTGCAGTTGTTGATGCTGCATCAAGAGGTATGTTAACACCACTTGAAGATCTAGGAATTGACCTAGATGCATATAAGTCAAACTTCTCATCTTACTTAGTAGGATTAGGAACAGTTGACGGTGTTATTTATGGTGGTGCAAATGCAGCTAACCTTAAGAGTATTGTTTGGTACCAACCAGCAGAATTTGAGGCAAGAGGATATTCCGTTCCTGAAACATGGGATGAGATGATTGCACTCGCAGATCAAATTGTTGCTGACGGAATGAATCCATTCTGTTTCGGTATGTACTCTAACGGTGCATCAGGTTGGTTAGCAACAGACTGGATGGAAGACATCATGCTTCGTACCGGTGAAGGTGTAGTATCTTACGACAAGTGGGTAACTAACGAACTTAAGTTTGGAAGTGAAACTGTCACAAATGCTGCAACACTATTAAGTCAAATCATGCATACTGAAAATTATGTTGTTGGTGGTACAGATGCTATCGTATCAACATATTTCGGTAACGCACAAGATCCTATGTTCTCAAAAGATGCTAATGGCAACCCAGGTTGTTTCATGCATAGACAAGCATCTTTCATTCCAGCATTCTGGCCTGAGGCAGCTCAAGCTGGTGTCGGTGTTGAGACAACAGTATTCCCGTTCCCAGTCATCGATGAAAGCCTTCCAAAGGCTGCTTTAGGTGGTGGTGATATGTGGGGTGCATTTAATGATAGAGAGGCTACTAAAGCTGTAGCGGAATATATGCTAAGTGCAGAGTTCCATGAGGCAGCAGCAGCAATGCCTAATAATGCTAGATTAAGTGCTCATACTGGATTCAATAATGATATTTATTCTAAAGATATCAATAGAATTCTAGGAACAATTATTACAGATGCATTGTCAGCAGACGCATTCAGATTTGATGCTTCTGACTTAATGCCTCCTGAGGTTGGTGCAGGTTCTTTCTGGAAAGAAATGATGAACCTTGCAGTTGAAGGTCCAGGATACATTAGTACTGCAATGGATAATATCGATAAATCTTGGCCGTAAGCTAGGATAAATCTTTAGATTGATAGCCACCCTCTCGGGTGGCTATCTTTTATCTGATAGTGTAAAATATTTAAATCAAATGAATAACGGTAAACAAAGTAAGTATTTGACATTCGGAATATCCACACTAGCACTAGTTGTTTTTCCTTTATTTTGGTTTTTATCTCAAGCTATTTTGTTTAGAGAACTTACTGAGCAAGTTACGAGAAACATCTTAGTTCTTATTGCTATACCTTTTGGTTCTACTTTTATTTTCCTCCTCTTTTCTGGCATGAATAAGATAATTAATTACGCTCCAAAAGACTCTAGAGATGGACTTGAAGCACGTATGTTTGTTGGACCTTCTATATTTATGATTGGTTTATTTTTGTTTTATCCATCAATGAGAACTATTTATTTAAGTTTTAAAGATAGGTATAGCAATGATTTTGTTGGTATTGAAAATTACATTTGGGCATTTACAGATGCAGAAATGATTACAACAATTAGAAATCAAATTATATGGCTTATTGCTGTAGTTACCCTAACTCTCATTGTTGGTCTTATTGTAGGTTGGTTGACAGATCGTTTAAATAAGGGCGAAGCCTTCTTTAAATCTATTGTTTTTATGCCAATGGCAATATCAGCTGTTGGTGCAACAGCCATCTTTAAATTTATATATGAATACAGACCTCCTCCGCTTACACAAATTGGAATAATTAATGGTATAAGAGTATCTGCGGGCGATAATTGTTGGAATAATAGAGAAATTAATGGAGCGTTCAAAGGATATGATGATGCTTCTTGTGTTGAACCTGTAGGTTGGCTGCAACAAAGAGATTTGTCGGCATTGCCAATTGCAGAAAATTTAGAAGCCGGTGGATGGCTATCAAATGCATTAATTAACTTACCAATTAATACTTTGTTGCTTATGATTATTATGGTTTGGATGTACACCGGTTTTGCTGCAGTTGTATTCTCAGCAGGAATTAAAGCAATACCAGCTGAAATAATGGAAGCTGGACAAATAGATGGTGCATCAGAAATAAAAATATTTACTTCAATTGTTGTACCTTACATTAAAAGTACAATCGTAGTTGTTGGCACATATATGGTTGTTACTGTTCTCAAGGCGTTTGATATAATTTATGTTTCCACAAGAGGAGATCTTGAGACAAATTTATTAGCTGTAAAAATGCTTGATGAATTTTCAAAATATAGAAATTTTGGTCGATCTTCAACAGTAGCGGTCTTAATTTTTGTATGTGTTTTACCAGTAATTATAGGAACAGCTTTAAGAGAAAGAGATAACGCAGACGCATGATCAGAAGTAACCAAAAATGGTATGACAAACCAATAACAAAATTAATACTTGTTTCAATTGCCTTGACTTGGATGTTTCCACTTTTTGGTTTTGTATTAAGTTCATTCAGACCAGGGGAAAGTATTAAAAGAACGTCTTGGTGGGATGCTGTGTATACAGGCAATGTATGGTCTGAATTAAGTCTTCAAAACTATTCTGAAGTTTTTAGAGCTGAAAATCTCGATAGGTCATTTTACAATTCTTTAGCTGTCACTATCCCATCTACAATAATACCTATTACGATTGCAGCTTTTGCAGCATATGCTTTTGCGTTTATGGAGTTTAAAGGTAAAAATATACTATTTCTATTTGTTGTTGGATCAATGATCATTCCATTACAGATGTCATTAATTCCACTTGTTCAATTATTTAAAGATGGTATTGAGATAGCTGGAATTCCTATTATTCCTGCTTTAGATTTAAATGGAACTTTTGTGGCTACATGGTTTGCACACACTGGATTTGGATTACCACTTGCAACGTTTCTACTGAGAGACTTTATGATGGGTCTTCCAAGAAGTGTTATTGAATCCGCAAAAATAGATGGTGCAACGAACTTCACTACATTTTTTAGATTAGTGTTGCCACTATCAGTTGCAGGTATTGCAGCTTTTGCAACTTTTCAATTTCTTTGGGTTTACAACGATTTCCTAGTTGCAAACGTATTTTTAGGGATATATAAGCCAGAAAATTTAGTTGTTACTTCTCACATGTCCCAAATAGTTGTTGGACGTTTTGGAGAAGCTTGGCATTTAAGAACCTCTGGAGCTGTGATTTCTATTTTGGTACCACTCGGAGTATTTTTTGGTTTACAAAGATTCTTTATCAGAGGCTTAATTGGAGGAGCTGTTAAGGGTTGATCCCTAGAGTTGTCCTTTTCTTAGCTCTCTTTGCCTCTTGTGTAACTGTTGGTTATTCATATCAAATAGATTCTTTAGAATTTAGTGAAATTGACTCCAGACTAAACATTGATATTGATTATTTAAATGATGATCAAGTAGATCTCTCAATACAGATATTTCCACAAAAAACAGACTTTGTAGATGAGTATAAATTAGTTTTTGATATGAAATTTCGGGAAAATTATGATTCAGAGTTTAATGGAATTTGTATTGGTCCTTATTGGGATGATTTTGGATCAGGTGAATTTACTATAATTTTAAAAAAGGAAAATAATTTTAAATCAAATATAAGTGGTACTTTTAAATCAGAAATTGACGAAAGGTGTGACACCTTTTACTTTTATTTAAGATACTTTGAATTAGTATCAGCAAACTCAAAAGTTTACCAAATAGGTGTTGCAACAGATTATGCAAAAGACTCTCCTGATGCACCAGAAGTTTGGGTTTTGGATAAAAATTTAAATTTAGAACAAGTTGGTAGTACTACAATAGAGAAATACAGTATAAATTTTGTCTTAGAAAGATAATATGAAAGTTGGAATTGATTGGGGCGGCACCAAGATCGAAGCAATTGCTTTAGATGTTGAGTCTAATGAAGAAATTAGTAGAATCAGAGTCGATGCTCCAAAAGATAATTATCAAGATATTTTAAATACTGTCTATGATCTTATCAAAACAATTGCTAGTGATGCTAAACAATATTCTATTGGAATCGGCATGCCAGGTTCGCTACATCCTCAAACTGGTTTAGTTCAGGTTTCAAATACAAAAGCTCTAGAAGGTCAAGATGTTAAAAAAGATTTGGAAACAAAATTAGGTTTTGAAATAAAAATTGCAAATGACGCGGACTGTTTAGCACTATCAGAAGCAATCGATGGAGCTGGTAAAGACTACAACTCTGTTTTTGCTGTTATTTTAGGAACAGGTGTTGGTGCAGGATTTGTTGTAAATAAATCTTTAGTTGTAGGTCCAAATAAACTCACTGGTGAGTGGGGACAAAATCCAATTCCAGGTCCTATGGATGAATACGAAAAGTCTATCAAAAGGCATTGTGGAAGAATTGGAGCAATTGAAGTTTTTATATCTGGTCCTGGTCTAGAAAATCATTACAAAAATCAAACAGGAAAGAGCATAACTTCTAGAAATATTGTCGAATTGTTTCAAAATGACGACGAACAAGCAACATTAGTAATGAATAAATACTTTGAACGTACTGCAAGATCTTTTAGTACATTTATAAATATCTTAGATCCAGACGTGATTGTCTGTGGTGGAGGTATGTCTGATATTGAAGAACTATATACACATGTACCACAAAAAATTATTCCATATCTTGCTTCGGATACATTTTTAACCCCGATAGTTAAAGCTCATCACGGTTCAAGCAGTGGCGTAAGAGGTGCGGCACACTTATGGTAAATAAATCAATAGTATTTATTTTCATTATTACAACTTCAATATTTTCATTTCTAGCTTACAAACCAGCTGATGTTGTTATAGCTGGGCCATTAATGACAGATCAAGAATTATTTAATGAAGAGCTTAAAATTTTATCAGAAGCTACAGGGTTGAAGATTAAATATATCGAATTAATAGATGTAGAGGATTACTTAATAAATGATAATTCTAATTCAGAAGTTGATCTTGCTTTAATACCCAATCCTCAAGGAGTTGTAAATTTAGGTGAAAGAAATATTATCATTCCTATTTCTAAATTAGTAAATGATGTTGAGTTAATGAATAATTTTTCAAATCATTTAATAAATATCACCACTTCAAAAAAAACTAAAGAAAATTATGGAGTGTTTTTTAGACTATTGCCTAATTCATTTATTTGGTACGATATTGAAAAATTTCAAGAAGCTGGTTCTCCAGTTTTTCAATCTTATGAAGAAATGGTTTCCTTTACTAGTGAAAGAGCCAAAAATGGAAATGAAACTTGGTGTTTAGATAGTGAAAGTGGGGCGAGTACAGGTTGGATTGCCAGTAATTGGCTTGAAGATTTAATTTTACATGAATATGGACCAGAGATTTATGATTCTTGGTCTCAACAATCGCTTCTACCAGGAAGTAAAGAAGTAATTTTATCAATCAATGAAATTGGAAAATTAATTTTTATAGAAAATGCAGTTTATGGGGGTAATGAAAGAATTGTTAGAAAAGAGTTTAGAAATAATTTTATAAACTTATTAAGCAATGAAACTGACTGTATTTTTTCATGGTCTGGACAGTATGCTGATTACTACATGCCTGAAGAATCTGAATTTGGAATAGATTATGATTTTTTTAAATTTCCTTCAACCAAAAACCCTGATGCGATGGTTGGAATTGGAGATATTTTGGTAGCACTTAACGACAACTCTGATTCAGTAATTGTTTTTGAAAAATTAACTTCAAATCAATTTGGAGCTGCTTGGATGATTGATGAAAACTCCTCGTATGTACCAGCAAACATGAACAATAATAATTTAGTAACAAATAAGCTTTTAATTAAGCAAATAGGGATGACGAAGCAAGCACTTCAAAAAGATTTATTTAGATATGATGCTAGCGAAGTAATGGAGAGAAGAATAGGTGCAGATAAGCTTTTAGCTTCTTTGAAGCAATATATTGATCTTGGTTCAGAAAAGGCTTATAAAGATCTAGAGTTAATTATCGAGGATTTGCAGAGTTCTTTTTAAGTAATCGCCAAACCAGTTTCAGGATCAAAATAATGTAATTTGGTTGGATCTATTTTCAAATTTGTTTTTTGCCCTTCTTCAACTGTTGCATTTGGATTAATTCTTGCAATAAACTTAGTTTCAGTGCCTAACATGGAAATATCCTCACCTTCATCAGCAAGAATTTCTTCTATAGCTTCTGTTTGTACTGGTTTTATATCTTTATAAAAGTGAATATAGGAATCTGAACCTAACTGTTCTAATAAAGTTATCTCAACGGGAAAATCTTCAGTAAATTCTTTTCCAGCATAAACAGAGTCTTCAAAGGCTTCTGGTCTTATACCTAGAACGATTTCTTTGTCTTTAAAGTCAGCTAAAGCTTCAGGTGCGGATGATGTGTTTAATTCAACATCACCAATTTTGATTTTATAAGATTTACCTGACGGTGAAACAGTTGCATAAACAAAGTTCATTGATGGGCTTCCTATGAAACCAGCAACAAAAATATTTTTAGGATATAAATAAATCTCTCGTGGTGTATCTATTTGTTGAAGAAGGCCTTTGCGAATCACAGCAACTCTATCTCCCATTGTCATAGCTTCAACTTGATCATGTGTTACATAAAGAGTTGTAGTTTGAAGTTGAGAATGTAATTGTCCTAGCTCTGCTCGCATTTGAACTCTAAGTTTTGCATCCAGATTAGAAAGCGGTTCATCCATAAGAAAAGCTTGAGGATTTCTTACAATTGCTCGCCCCATTGCAACTCTTTGTCGTTGTCCTCCAGAAAGGGCTTTGGGCTTTCTTTCTAATAGTTCATCTATTTCCAAAGTCTTAGCTGCATCTCTGACTTTTGAATCAATTTCATCTTTAGATAGTTTTCTAAGTTTTAATGAAAAAGCCATATTGTCATAAACTGACATATGAGGATAAAGTGCATAGTTTTGAAAAACCATAGCTATGTCTCTATCTTTAGGTGCAACTTCGTTTACAACTTTATCGGCGATTTCTATTGTTCCTTCTGTAATATCTTCAAGACCAGCGACCATTCTTAATAGAGTTGTTTTTCCACAACCTGAAGGACCAACAAGAACAACAAATTCACCATCATCAATTGTGATATTTACGTCTTCAAGAGCTCGAGTACCGTTAGGATAAACCTTTCCTACATTTGATATTTCTATTGCACCCATAATTAACTTTCTTATTTTAACTCGAAACTTTCAATTCTGTAAATTATAAAGTCATATTCTCGTTCATAAAAAATTCTATTTATTTTAAAATGTAACATATGGTTCAAGTACCTATTTCCAGAATAACTACACTAAATGACTCTCAACCAGATATTAAAAATTCCAAGTATGTAGTTTATTGGATGATTGCTTTCAAACGTGTTGAGTATAATTTTGCATTAGAAAGAGCTATTGAGTGGGCAAATAAGTTATCTCAACCATTAGTGATTTTTGAACCTTTAATTTTGGATTATCCAATGTCAAGCATAAGGTTCCATAAATTCACACTTGATGGGATGAAGGAAGTTTCAGAAACAATTTCAAAATCAAATGCTTTTTACTATCCATTTGTTGAAACTAAGCCAAAAGAATCAGAACATTTACTTGGCGAATTGGCAAAAAAAGCTTCTGTTGTAGTTACTGACGACTACCCTACATATTTTGTTCCTCAAATGATTGCTAAAGCTTCTGGAGATATAAATACTAGATATGAACTCGTAGACTCAAATGGTTTAGTTCCAATTAGATTGGCTGAGAAAGAGTATGTAAGAGCGCATGATTTTAGAAGGTATTTACATAAAAACTTAGAAGACTTCCTAATAGAAGTTCCTGAAGCAGAGCCATTAAATCAATTGAACAAAGAATTTAATTCAAATTTTATAGAAAATGTATTTAACACATGGAAACCTTTTGATTTTAAAAACACTGATATAAATTCTTTTTTAGATGAACTAGAAATTGATAAGTCTGTTGAAGTTAGCCACATAGAAGGAGGTCGTTCAAAAGCTATTAATCGAATGAATAGTTTTATTGAGAATGGTTTTGATGACTATGCTCAACATAGAAGTAATCCATCAAAAGATGCAAGTAGTAGATTGTCACCTTATTTTCATTTTGGTCATATTTCAACCCATGAAGTTTTTGAAGTTATTTCGAAATATGACAGATGGTCTTTAGAAAAAATAAATCCAAAAATGGTTGGCAGAAGAGAGGGCTGGTGGGGTGGATCAGCTAATTTTGAAAGTTTTATGGATGAGTTAATTACCTGGAGGGAGCTTGGATACCATACGTGTGTTCGTCGAGCCAATTACAATCAATATTCTTCACTACCTGAGTGGGCTCTGAAAACACTTGCTGAACATTCAAGTGATAAAAGAGAATACTTATATAATTTAGACGAACTTACTTATTCTCAAACTCATGATGAAATATGGAATGCTGCTCAAAATCAACTTAGAGTAGAAGGTACGATTCAAAATTATCTAAGAATGTTATGGGGTAAAAAAATTTTAGAATGGACTCCTAATCCTCAGCTTGCACTTTCTTATATGATAAATTTAAATGATAGATTCTCATTAGATGGCAGGGATCCTAATTCTTATTCTGGTGTTTTTTGGATTTTAGGTAGATATGATCGAGCTTGGGGACCAGAAAGAGATATCTATGGAAAAATTAGATACATGACCTCAGATTCAACTGCTAGAAAATTCAAGTTAAATTCTTATTTACAAAAATGGGGTAATGAAAATTTAACTTCTCTTACTAAAAGCTGAAAATAAAGTTACATATTTTCTAAGAAACTTTATAAAAAATCCTTCACAAATGCACAAACTATTTACAGTGGAAATGTGAAAAATTTCACAAATAATCAAATTATAAAAGGAGTAGGCTTAAATGACTGAACTTACTTATAGACTTTTCATGGTCGCAGAGGTAGGAATGTTGGCTGGTACAGTATTCTTATTGATGTCATCAAGAGAAGTGGATCCTAAGTGGAGAAAAGGAGTATACATTTCCGCAGTTGTTACAGGTATCGCTTGGTATCACTACCAAAAGATGACAGTATCATTTGCATCTGGAGATTTTGACACTCCATTACGTTATGTTGACTGGGTACTTACAGTTCCATTGATGTTAGTTGAAGTAATTGCTGTAACATCAGTTGGTGCAGTAGCAGCTGAAAAATTCCGAACATGGGGGTTAGCTGCTGTTGTCATGATTGGTGCTGGATACTACGGAGAAATGGCAAGCGCTGGATCAGATCAATACTGGATCGGATTCGTACTTTCTATGGTTGCTTATGGATATATCCTAAGAGAACTTCAAAATGAAGGTGGCGATCTTAAAGCTGCAGAAGCTGCACAATTTGAGAAAATTAAGCAGTTAATTCTCGTTGGTTGGATAATTTATCCACTAGGATATCTTGCACCAGTTGTCAGCTCAGATTTAGCTGACCTAAGAGAAACTCTTTACACAATAGCTGATATTATCAACAAAGTTGGACTAGGTGTATTAGTTCTTGGTATGGCAAGAATCAAGTCTGGAGAAAAAGTCTAATTTTTCTTTAGAAATAAATTTGTGATAGGCGGCGTAAGCCGCCTATCATTTTTTATACGGTTATTGTATGGATTTAATAATATTTTTTAACTCGCTATTTGCTTTTTTTACATTTATTGCATGGGCTAGTTGCACAGCAATTATATATTTTCTACTTTCTAAAAAACGTTTTAATAAACTTTTAACTGAGCAATTCTACAATTATGCAACTAGTGTTGCTGTATTCTCATCTATTGGAAGTTTGATTTATTCTGAAGTTGTTGGTTTTATCCCTTGTAAATTTTGTTGGTATCAAAGATATTTCATGTATCCTATCTCTTTGATTTTGTTGGTAGGTATTTTTAAAAGGTCTTTTTTAAAATATGCATATCTAAGTTTTGTTGGTTTTTGTTTAGGTATTTATCATATTTATTTACAAAATGGAGGAGATGCTGGTGGATCTTGTGCTATTGATGTTCCTTGTAATTTAAAATATGTTGATACTTTTGGATTTATAAGCATCCCTGTGATGGCTGCGACTGCTTTTTTAACTATATTTTTATCTCTCTTGTATTATGATTTATCGAGGAAGGAAATTAGTGAATAAAAATTTTATAATTGCTGGTGCTGTTCTTCTGGTAGTTGGTTTAGCAGTTGCTATCGGTGTTTCTTTAGTTGATGAACCGTTAGATGGAAATTTACCTGAAGGAGAAACTACAGTAGAAGGTGATTTTCTTCCTGAGTTTGCCGGAGAAAATGACGATAATATTGCAAGAGGTTTACAAGCACCAATCTTTTCTGGACCAAACGAAAACTCTGAAGTTGTTTCCTTAGAAAAAAATGGCAATGCAAAGGTCTTACTTTTCTTAGCACACTGGTGTGGGTACTGTCAGAAAGAAGTTCCTGCTGTTCAGGAGTATATTGACTTGATAGGCATACCTGACGGAGTAGAGATAATTGCAGTAGCGACATCAATTGATAGAGCTAGAGATAACTATCCTCCGCATGACTGGTTAAAAGAGGAAGGCTGGTCTGAGGCACAAATATATGACTTAGATAGAGATATTGGAACTGCATATGGTTTGAATGCATTTCCTTACTGGGTGTTTCTCGACAAAGAACTCAATGTAGTAGCAAGAAGAACTGGTAATCTACCACAAGACCAGGTAGGACAATTGTTGGTTGCTTTAGCGAATCAATAAAATTATTTTTTAAATATAGTTAAATAAACAAATCCAAACAAACCCATTCTATGTATTTCAATGCTGTTAAAAGGATGATGTTTAAGATTGACTTCTGGTTGCTCATACTTATCAAGAGATGTATGAAGAAATCTATAGTCTCTTATATTGAATGTCAAAAGGCCAATAAAAGTTGTAGCAATAAGAGTCCCTAGTTTATGGATAATACGTAGAATCTTTTTTTTTGGCCTTGTCATATCAAGAAGGATAAATACTCCATTAGGTCTTAGCACTCTTTTTATCTCAGATAAAGCTTTCTGGGTATCATTTACATTTCTCCAAACAAATGCACAATAAACTGTGTCAATTGAATTGTCATCGAGTGGTATGTTTTCAGCATTTGCAATAATTTTTTTCGAAAACTTATTTAATTGAAGCATTTTTGCATCTGGATCTAATGCTGTAACATCGAAGTTTGCTAATTGTTTATATGCTGCCCCAGTACCACTACCAAGGTCTAATACATTGTTGCCAATAATATATTTACTAGCTCTATTCCTCCAAGAAGTATCAAAACCTAAACTTAAAACTGTGTTTACTAAGTCGTAGACTTTATATATATTTGAAAAGTTAGCTTCTTTAGGCAATTAAAGAATGTATGCAACTGTTAATAGAATACTAGTTAAAAAGTGTATCCCAATCGTTGAAACGTTAACTAAAAGAAGTTCATACGGTACTTTTTGACGATCTGCTTGAGGGTTGTTCCATTTAACCATCCATTCGTCCGCCATTTTGAACGCTTTCCAAACCAGTGCTAAAGGCACCAACGCAATAAAAGCATAAATGGTTCCAAAGTCTGTAAAGAAACTTAAAATACCTATTAAAGCTACTGCTATAAAAGCTTCAATCATGAATTGTTTATATAGCTTCATTGGTTTTTCTAACTTCATCCATTCACCTTGTTCAGCTGTTCTTACAACCCAAGTATTTTTACCAACAGCAGCGTCAGATGGTGCATCTTGGAACTGATTAATCCAAACAATTAACATAACTAAAATTGCAACTGGAATAGATGCAATAAGCGCTTCAATCCAGTTCCAGTTAGATAAATCATTTTGGTGAATTGATTCAGTTAGTACGTAATGGGCACCCATAACCATTACCGGCCCAAAACCTAACGCAATTGCAATTTCTCCAAATCCTTTATAGCCCAAACGTACTGGATCACCTGTATATCCTAATGCTAGGAAAGTTCCAATAATCCCAGTCCATAGGATTGGGGTATTGCCAAAAACAGCACCACTTACTTGTTGATTTAAATAGAGTCCTATACCTACTGTTCCAGCAATGCTTATAAGTGCAGTTAACAATACCTGTCCTGGCGTCATTAATCCAACTTGGATTACTCTACTTCCGCCATTAAATGGGCTTGCTACTTTGTTGATCTCATCAGCATTTGATGTATGATCGAAATAGTCGTTAGAAGCATTTGTTGCAACTTGTGCAAGGGAGGCCCCAGCTAATGTTAACCAAAACATATTCCAAGACCATGAAGAACTTAAGCCAGCTTCTTTTAAATCACTCCATGCAACAGCCGCACCAACAAAAATTGGAGCAAATGTTGCAGTCAGAAAAGGAGCTCTTACAGTTCTTAGCCAAAGACCAATTCTTTTTAAACCAAGACGAAAGGCCATTTTTAATGCAGAAGTCTTGTTTGTTGGATATGTTTTCCATTCAAACTTTTCATCTTGATAGAAGTTAACATATTTAATAGTTGTGGGTTTAATTCTGTAATAACCTACAACATCGTTATCAATAAGAAATTGATCTTCCATAAACTCTTTAAAGGCTTCTGTTGTATTAAGTACTAGTTCGTAGGCTTTTTTCTTCTCATTTTCATCTTTAATTTTGTAGCATTCACCATCAATTTGAAGTCCTTCAATACCTTCTTGTCCTTTTGGCCAAATCACTACATGAACGCGTGGATTCAATCTTATTTGTTCTGCTTTTCTTGTAGGGTGAAATGTAAAAAATACTAAATCTTCACCATCTCGACTAAAAAAGACCGATGCACCGGAAGAATTGCCACCCACACTTGTAGCAATAAACATTCTGTCTGCTGAATCCAATACGTTTTCTATTTTTTTATCTAGAACATCACTCATGTTGCAAAGAATAATATGCTTGTGAAATAATGCACAAACTGTGCGCAAAGA
>Ga0255767_1000285_pt1 | contig 44658 bp, 43 predicted proteins | sample 071ome_24_FD_179967 | JGI IMG/M metagenome (GOLD analysis project Ga0255767, IMG submission 179967) | Coastal salt marsh microbial communities from the Groves Creek Marsh, Skidaway Island, Georgia - 071402CT metaG (version 2) | ecosystem: Environmental > Aquatic > Marine > Intertidal zone > Salt...
TGGAGCAAGCGGCGCAGCATCCGGCCTTTCCGGGTGGGTGGACGGCCGTGGCTCGGAACGAAAAAGGAAATTACAGCGCCTACCCCGCTTGGCACCCCCACCGTTTGGACTGGGGATGGCCCAATGAATTTGAAGACAAAGCCCACAAGGCGCACGCCCTCTATGCCCAATTGCTCCAGAAGAAATCGCTGGACAGCTTGGAGTGGATGGACGTTCGCTTCGCGGGCCAGGTAGTATATGGATTTAACGACTAGAGAGATGAAAACCAACCGCATAGCTGTCGGATTAGACATCGGAACCACCAAAATTGTGGCCTTGATTGGACGCCACAATGAGTTTGGAAAAATTGAAATCATCGGCCACGGTACGGCGCCTAGTTTGGGCGTTCAGCGCGGCGTGGTGGTGAACATCACCCAAACCATTGAGTCCATTGAAAAGGCCGTGGAACTGGCCGAACAGAGTGCCGGGCTCTCCATCAAGTCAGTGGCGGTGGGCATTGCCGGTCAGCACATTCGCAGCTTGCAGCATTCGGACTACATCACCCGCGAAGATGCGGAGGAGGTGATTGAGGATGCGGATTTGGACCGTTTGACCGAAAACGTGCACAAGCTCGCCATGATGCCCGGCGAAGAAATCATCCACGTCCTGCCCCAGGAGTACAAAGTGGACGGCCAAGGGGACATCAAGGAGCCCCGCGGCATGTACGGCGGACGTTTGGAAGCTTCCTTCCACATCGTGGTTGGCCAATTGACGAGCATCAAAAACATTGCGCGCTGTGTGAAGAGTGCGAATTTGGACCTGCACACCGTCAACCTGGAGCCTCTCGCCAGTGCCGACGCCGTGTTGAGCCAAGAAGAGAAAGAAGCCGGGGTCGTACTGGTGGATATTGGCGGTGGCACCACGGATGTGGCCATTTTCAAAGACGGCATCATTCGCCACACCGCGGTGATCCCTCACGGCGGCAACATCATCACCAGCGACATCAAGGAGGGCTGCAGCATCATCGAGAAGCAGGCCGAAACCTTGAAAGTTCGCTTCGGTAGCGCTTGGCCCGGCGAGAACAAGGAGAACGAAATCGTCGCTATCCCCGGCCTGCGCGGTCGCGAGCCCAAAGAAATCAGCCTGAAAAACCTCAGCCGCATCATCCATGCGCGCTGCACGGAAATCATTAACGCGGTCTTCACCGAAATCAAGAACTACGGCTACGACCAACCTTCCAAGAAGTTGATCGCCGGCGTAGTCATCACCGGTGGCGGCAGCCAGCTGAAGCACATCAAGCAGTTGGTAGAGTACTTAACGGGTCTGGACACGCGCGTGGGCTACCCCAACGAGCACCTTGCTTCGTTGGAAGCCACCAACCCTTTGAATTCGCCCATCTACGCCACAGCGGTAGGTCTGTTGATGCAAGGCTTGAACAGCCGCAAAGCCATTGACTTTGTAGAGGTTCCCGAGCCCGAAGTTGCTGAGACCGTAGACCACCTAGCACCTGCCGAAGAAGCGGCTTGGGAGGCGCCCGTGGCCGGGGTAGATGCCGTGGAATCCCACGAAGACGAAGCTGACCTGGCCCCTGTCGCCGACGCTACGGAGGAGGCCGACGAATCTGCCTTTGACCATTTGCTCGACGGCCCCCAGGAACAGCACGAGGAGGACCTCGTGGAGGCCTCTGCCGAAGACGCCCCAAAAGAAAAACAGCCCATTGCTACCAGCGCCAACCAAGGCAACTGGTTCAAGAAATGGGCCGACAAGTTTATTGACCTAATTGACGAATGATCTGAGCCCACTCATGAGCGATACGTTAGATTTTGATTTACCCAAACACCGGTCTTCTGTCATCAAGGTGATAGGTGTAGGTGGCGGCGGTTCCAACGCCGTTAACTACATGAAGCTGCAAGGCATTCGGGGCGTAGACTTCATCGTCTGCAACACCGATGCCCAAGCCTTGGCGCACAGCCCGGTGGAGAATAAAGTGCAACTGGGCGCCACCCTGACCGAAGGGTTGGGTGCCGGGGCCAATCCTGAAATTGGGGAGAAAGCCGCCTTGGAGAGCTACGACACCGTGCAGCGCATGCTGGAGAACCAAACGAAAATGGTCTTCATCACGGCAGGCATGGGCGGTGGTACGGGCACCGGAGCCGCGCCTGTCATTGCCAAAGCCGCGAAAGAACTGGGCATTCTAACCGTGGGTATTGTGACGGCTCCTTTTGCCTTTGAGGGAGGTCTGCGCCAACGTCAAGCCGAAGCGGGCGTCGAAAAACTCAAAGAGCAGGTCGATTCGCTCATCGTCATCAACAACAACAAACTGCGTGAAGTCTACGGCAACCTCGGGTTCAAGGCCGGCTTCAACAAAGCAGACGAAGTGTTGGCTACAGCTGCCAAGGGCATCGCCGAGGTCATCACGCACCACTACAACGTCAACATTGACTTGCGCGATGCGCGTACGGTCCTGCACAATTCCGGCACGGCGATTATGGGTTCGGCCAAAGCGAGCGGGCCCGAACGTGCCATGAACGCCGTCCAGGAGGCCCTGGATTCGCCTTTGCTCAATGACAACCACATTCAAGGGGCGCGCCACGTGCTGCTGTTGATTGTTTCGGGCAGTGGCCAACATGAAATCACCTTTGACGAAATTGGCGAGATCAACGACTACATTCAGGACCAAGCGGGCCGCCAGGTGGACATCATCATGGGCATCGGCGAGGACGAGCAGTTGGGCGACGCCGTTCAAGTGACCGTCATTGCCACCGGTTTCAGCGCCAGCAATCCGGTAGGGGCCATTGCTCCAGCCGTTCCTGAAACGGTCGTGTACAAATTGGACGAAGAGAAGCCGCTGAATGAAGTGCCGAAAGCGCCTGCTGCCAGCAAGGCTTCCGACCAGCTTCCCGGCCAAATCGACCTCTTCCAAGCCATCGAGGACCAGCCCCTTCCCGAAGACCCCAAGTCTGCCATCAAGCCCGAAGCCCAAGCCCTGAACGCCGCGCGCTTCGCCGCCGAGCAACCGCTTGAGGCACATGCCGAAGCGGAAGCGGACTTGCCCTTGGTCCATCAGCTGGACGAAGAAGAGGGGCCCGTCGCGGAAGCCCCGACCGAAGCTGCTACCGAGGATTTTACGGAAGAGGCGTTTGAGGCCGAAGGGCTTTCCGAAGTCGAGGCTGAATTCAGCGAAGACGAAGGACTGAACTTTGAAGTGAACACGGTAGCTGAACTGCCCGAATCGTCGGCGGAAGAGCCTGCCCCTTGGGAAATGTCCCTGGAGGATTCCTCCCTCGAAGCAGAGGATGCCCCTGCCGTTTTTGAGCTCCCAGAGGAGGAGGAAGTTGCGCTAGATGCACCCATCGCCCTGGAAGACGAGGACGAAGAAGGTCCTGCCTATGAGATGCCTTCCTTTGACCTAGACCACGATGTGGAATGGGACGTGGAGAAGCCACTTTCGGGTCAAGAAGCGGATGCCGAAGAAGATGGTGAAACGACCATTTTCCAACTCCATGACGATGCGGACGATGCTGGATTTACCCTGGAGTATCCGGAGGAATTTGACGCCTTCAGCCATGATGCGCCTGCGGATGAATTTATTCCAACGTTCCAAGCGGAGGAAGCACCTGAAGTTGAGGCTGCCGTTGAGGCACCTTTGGCCGAAGAAACTCCGGAAGTGGACGCCGAGTTTGAGCTGGAAACACCGGTAGCGGAAGATGCTTCCGTGTCAGAGATCGCGACCGAAGTCGAAGCCTCGTACGAATTTGAAACACCTCTTGCAGAAGAAGCTCCCGAAGTAGACGCTGAGTTTGAGCTGGAAGCTCCGGTAGCGGAAGCTGCTCCCGCTGCAGAAGAAGTACCTGAAGTTGACGCCAAGACCGAGGAGACCATCCATCCAGTCGCCGAGGAAAGTCCCAAGCGACGCGAAGTGGCTTCGTACGATTTGAACGACTTGCGCGCCCTGGAAGAAGAACTCTTTGGCCCTGCGCCCACCCCTGCTCCTTCTGCCGAAGTTGCACATCCAGAGCCTGAGGCAGCTGCCGAAGCAGAAGTGCCTGCATTGGAAGCATCTGAGGCTCCAGTCGCTGAACCCCATGTTCAGGAAGCACCCCTAGCTGAAACACAGGAGAAAATGTGGGAAGTTCAAGAGGCCCCTGTCGCCTCTGCGCCCGCATCCCTAGATCCAGAAGCCGCTTTGCCTGAGGCAAAATCCGCCCCGGAGGCAGCGGCAACGCCTGAGCCCCCCGTCTCTCGTGCACGCGTTTCGGACGATTTTGAATTGCGCGTCGTTGAGCCCGGTCCCAAAGGACCTGTCCAATTGGATCCGGAGAACGACCCCATCAGCCGCGACAAACTCAACCGCATGGCAGCCGAACGTCGCGCGTACCTGTCAAACTACAACCACACGTTTAATACCCACGTCCAAGCCATGGTGATGACGGAGCAGGAATGGGAGACCCCGAGCTATGCCCGCAAAGGCATGGATGTCGCTCCTACCGCCTACTCGAAAGAATCTAACCTAGGCAAGACTGGACTGAGTGGTGAGAAAAACGATGTGGAATTCCGCTCGCATAATTCATTCCTACACGACAATGTCGACTGAAACCCTAGACGCACGCCTGAGTGAAGACCTGAAATCGGCCATGCGCGCTAAAGAGACAGTGCGCTTGGAGGCGATTCGTGCTATTCGGACCGCCCTTACCATGGAGAAGTCCAATGCCGGCAATGGGGGTAGCCTTACCGAAGCTCAAGAGGTGGCTGTACTGCAGCGCCTGAAGAAGCAGCGGCAAGAAGCTGCTGACATCTTCAACCAGCAGAACCGTGCGGATTTGGCCCAGGTCGAGGAAGAGCAGTTGGCCGTTATCAGTGCCTACTTGCCTGCCATGCTCGAGGGAGCCGACCTAGAAGCAGCCTTAAAACCACTTTTGGCTCAAGTCGGTGCCAACGGCCCTGGAGACTTTGGAAAGGCCATGGGCGTTTGCAGCAAAGCCCTGGCTGGAAAAGCGGAAGGAAAAGCCGTAGCAGACGCCGTTAAGCGTTTACTCGGCGCTTAAAAGAATTCGTATATCAGCTTTACGGAGAATACCTGCGAGCGTCCGTTGGCAGCATTCATCCCCCGCCAGTTCGCAATGGCGATGGTCAAGTCTTGGCCGTAGTAGGGAATTCGGAAACCGGCCTCCACGTAGGGGCCGTAATGCGCATCACGCGTCATCCCATAGAGGTCAAAGTAATTGACGTCGTAGCTGCCCAATCCCAGGCTGAAGAAGCCCCCAACCATTTTGGTACTCGCTGCCGTCGCCCCCATGCCGGCATGCACGGAACCGCACAACGCGTAATTCACCCCCAGGGCGGATGCACCGCTCACCAAGGACTGCACCAAGGAAGCCCCGATGGGCAAGCCTAGGCCGTAGCTCAAGTTTTCATTCACCGGGAAGACATAGCGCGGCACGTAGTTCAAACCATTGCCCATGAAGAGCTGGCCGGCATTGTTGCGCGGCACCCCGATGGAGTAATCGTAGCCAAATCCATGCAGAAAGTGCGGGTCGTCCTGGGCCCAGGCAAGCGGCGCCAAAAGCATCGCAAAGAGGAAGAAAAAACGCTTCATTGCGGTGAAGATAGTGAACAGCCGGGGCACCTCGGGCGGTACCTTTGCCGCATGCCAGCTCAAAATCCCTTGACCGCGGCGGTGCGTTCCTACAAAGCAGCCTTTTCGGGCCTCTCCCCAGAGGCGTGGGTTCTCGCCACCGTCATGCTCATCAACCGAGCGGGCACCATGGTTCTCCCTTTTTTGAGCTTGTACTTGACGGAGGGCCTGCACTTTTCATTGGAGGACACCGGCTACGTCATGGCCTGCTTTGGGGCCGGCTCTATGCTGGGCGCCTTCAATGGCGGCTATTGGACGGACCGAATCGGCTCCTACCGCGTCCAAAGTTTTGCCCTTTTTGGCGGCAGCATCCTCTTTTTGGGGCTTTCCTTTATTTCAAATTTTTGGTTGCTCTGCGCGGGCGTCTTTTTACTCACGGCCATCGCCGACATGGTGCGCCCCGCCAATTCCGCAGCCGTCTTTGAATACGCCAAACCCGAAAATGTCACGAAGGCCTTCTCCCTGAACCGAATGGCCATCAACCTCGGCTTTTCCTTAGGCCCTGCCGCAGCGGGCCTCATCGCCGCCCTGAACTACCAGGGGCTTTTTTGGGCCGATGCCCTCACCTGCTTTGGCGCCGGCATCCTGTTCACCGCCTACTTCCGAAAGCGCCAGCCAAGGAGCCAGCGCGAAGTCAAGCCCAAAGGCCGGTCCCCCTTCCGCGACCCTAGCGCTATGGCCTTCTCGGCCCTGGTCTTGATTTTTGCGGTCATTTTCTTCCAATTGGTCGCCTCCCTCCCGCTCTACTACCGGAACGAATACAACCTCTCCGAAGAAATGATCGGCCTCCTACTGGGCGCAAACGGCGTGCTGGTGGTGGGCGTCGAAATGGTCTTCGTCAACTGGGCCCAAAACCGGATCAAGCCCCGCTTTGCCATCGCCTTGGGCTGTGTCATCCTGGCACTGTCGTTTGCCAGCTTGAATCTATTAGATGGGGTGCCCAACCTTTTCTTGTCGATGGGCATTCTTAGCGTGGCAGAAATTCTAGCCATGCCCTTCATGATTTCTTGGATCACCCTGCGTGCTGGAGACGCTTCTCGCGGCCGCTACCTCGGCCTCTACGCCGCCACATACGCCTTGGGCCACATCCTCGCACCTATCCTCGGTACCCGCACGATTGCGGGCCCGGGATTTGAGATGCTGTGGTGGATCTGTGTGGGCCTCGCCCTACTTGCAGCGCTCGGCTTTAGTCAACTACCTCCCGCGACTGCGCGTCAATCACAGCCATAGCGGCGGCATTGACGATTTCGCGGACGCTGGAGCCCAGCTGCAACACGTGCGCCGGGTAGCTCAGACCAATCAACAAGGGACCTACGGCCTCCATGCTGCCCATGGACTGAAGTAGCTTGTACGAAATGTTCGCAGAGCTCAGGCCGGGGAAAACAAAGATGTTGGGTTCCTTGCCCACCAAGTCGCTGAAGGGGAACTGCTCCTGCAAGAGGACGTTGTCTACGGCGAAGTTGGCTTGCATTTCGCCGTCAGCGATGAGTCCAGGTTCGCGCTGGCGAATGATGCGAAGCGCGTCGCGCATCTTCTTGGGCGTTTTGCCCTCGGAAGACGACCCAAAGTTGGAGTAGCTCAACAAAGCCACTCGGGGTTCTAGGTTCATCTTGCGCACCATGGCCGCGGCCTCACAGGCGATTTGCGCCACGCGCTCCGCGGAGGGGTCCTGGTTCATGGTCGTATCCGCAAAGAAGCGTGGGCCACGCTTGGTCAGCATAACGTAGACACCGGCGACCGTGCGGCTGTGGTCTTTGGGACCTAAAATTTCGAGGACGGGCTTCACGGCGCGTGGGTACTTCACCATGGACCCCGTGATGTACGCATCGGCATCGCCCATGCGAACCATCATAGGCCCGTAGTAATCGCGGTTGCGCATGTTGCGACGCGCTTCGTCGTAGCCTACGCCCTTGCGCTGGCGCCATTTGTAGTATTCGTCCGCGTACTCAGCAATGCGAGGCACGTGGAAACTCTTGACGTCGATGATTTGAACATCTTCTAAGCCCAGGCTGAACTCTTCGTTCAAGGCCTGAATGCGGCTTGCGTCGCCCAGCAAAATGGGTTCAGCGATGCCTTCTTCTAGGACGATTTGAGCCGCCTTGAGCACGCGGTAGTTTTCCGCCTCGTTGAAGACCACCTTCTTGGGGTTGGTCTTCGCCTTCTCCATAACGAGTCGAATAAACTTGTCGTCACGTCCCAAACGGCTGCGCAGCTCCTCTTCGTAGGCATCCCAGTTTGCAATGGACTGCTGGGCCACGCCCGACTCCATGGCGGCCTTGGCCACAGCCGAGGACACCGTGTAGATCAATCGGGGATCGAAGGGCTTGGGAATGATGTAATCCGGGCCAAAGGTCAAATTGCGGCTGCCGTAGGCCAGGTTTACAATCTCGGGGACCGGCTCCTTGGCCAAATCAGCGATGGCCTTCACCGCCGCCAACTTCATGGCTTCGTTGATCTGGGTGGCGCGCACGTCTAGGGCCCCACGAAAGATGTAGGGGAAGCCCAAAACGTTGTTGACCTGGTTGGGGTTGTCACTGCGGCCCGTCGCCATAATCAAGTCGTCGCGCGTCTCTTTGGCGAGTTCGTACTTGATTTCGGGGTCGGGGTTGGCCAAGGCAAAGACCACAGGGTCCTTGCCCATGGTTAGGATCATTTCAGGCGTCAAAATGTTGCCCTTGGACAGGCCCACAAATACGTCAGCTCCTTCAATCGCTTCTTCCAGGGTGCGCTTGGAATTGGGACGCGCAAAGCGAAGCTTCTCGTGCGTCAGCCCTTCGCGGCCGTCGTGGATGACGCCCTTGGAGTCGCACATGGTGAGGTTTTCAGGCTTCACGCCCAAAGCCAAGTACAAGGTGGCGCAGGAGATGGCGCTGGCGCCGGCCCCGTTAAAGACCACTTTCACCTGGGCAATGTCTTTTTTGACTAATTCCAATGCATTGAGCAAGGCCGCGCCCGTAATGATGGCGGTGCCGTGCTGGTCGTCGTGCATGATGGGGATGTCCAACTCCTCGCGCAGGCGTTGCTCGATTTCAAAGCACTCAGGCGCACTGATATCCTCGAGGTTGATGCCGCCAAACGTAGGGGCCAAAATTTTAACCGTCTCGATGAATTTGTCCGGATCCTTGGTGTCCAGCTCTAGGTCGAAGACGTCGATGTCCGCAAAGATTTTAAAGAGAACGCCCTTGCCCTCCATCACAGGCTTAGACGCCAGTGGGCCGATGTCGCCCAGTCCCAAAACGGCCGTACCGTTGGAGATGACTGCCACCAAATTGCCTTTCGCCGTGTAGCGGTAGGCATCTGAAGGGTTTGCCGCAATTTCCAAGCAGGGCTCCGCTACACCAGGGGAGTAGGCGATGCTCAAGTCGCGCTGTGAGTTGGACGGCTTGGTAGGTATGACTTCAATCTTTCCGGGCCGAACTCCCTCATGGTAGTCCAGGATATCGCGCTTGCGGATGGGTGCGTTCTTCTTTGCCATAGTTGCGTTGCAAAGTACAAAGGTGGGGCTGATTTCTTATTGAACTACCTTTGGGGTCAGACTAAACGCATTTAATCGTGTACACAGGTTTACTTCACACGCACCGAACGGTTGCCTACCTCTTTTTGCTCGCTGCAATTGCTTTGGTGCTTTTGGCCATTTACCGCCGTCTTTCCGGCGCATCCTCTACGGATTCCAAAATGGCCCTGCTCGCTAAAATCGCCCTCATCAGCGGCCACACCCAACTCCTCTTGGGTTTGGGCTTGTACTTCGTGGGCCCTTGGTTTGAGCAATTGACCAGCAACACCGCAGAAGTCATGAAGACGGCCGAGCTGCGCTGGTTTGCCGTCGAGCACATTGCCGCCAACTTGGTGGGTCTGGTGCTCATCACCATCGGCAACAGCAAGTTCAAGAAGGCCAGCGATGCAGAAGGCAAGGACAAGGCCGTTTTGGTCTTTTTTGGATTGGGATTGCTCCTGATCGCAAGCCGAATCCCCTGGGAGCGCCTCTTCTAAGTTCTGAGTTGCGCGCATGCTAGAACGTGATTCGGCCCGCCCGAGCCAAGCGGAACGCTGCATCTTAATTGGTGCCATTACCCGCGAACAGTCCGAGGCAAAATCGACAGAATACTTGGAGGAACTGCGCTTTTTGGCCTACACGGCCGGCGCGGAAACCCTCGAGGTATTTACCCAAAAATTGGATCGACCCGATTCGGGCACCTTTTTGGGCAGCGGAAAAATGGAGGAAATCAAAGAATACATCCACGACAACGGGGTGGATTTGGCCATTTTTGACGACGAATTATCGCCCTCCCAGCTCAAGAATATTGAGCGCTTGTTCGAGATCAAAGTCATGGACCGAACTAACTTGATTCTCGACATTTTTGCCGCGCGTGCTCAGACCTCCTACGCCCGCACCCAAGTCGAATTGGCCCAGTATGAATACTTACTGCCCCGATTAACCCGCATGTGGACGCACCTTGAGCGCCAAAAAGGCGGCATCGGCATGCGCGGACCCGGTGAAACACAGATTGAAACGGACCGTCGAATCATTAAGCAAAAAATTGCGCTCCTGCGGGAAAAATTGGTGAAAATCGACCGCCAAATGGCCACGCAGCGCGGCAACCGCGGCACGCTGATTCGGGCCTCCCTCGTGGGCTACACCAACGTGGGAAAATCCACCTTGATGAATGCCTTGGGTAAGACCGAAGTTTTGGCTGAAAACAAATTGTTCGCCACCCTCGACACGACCGTGCGAAAAATCGTGATCGGCAACCTGCCCTTTTTGCTCACAGATACGGTCGGATTCATCCGAAAATTGCCCACTCAACTCGTCGAATCCTTCAAGTCTACGTTGGATGAAGTTCGTGAGTCGGACATCCTCTTCCACGTGGTGGACATTTCACACGATTCCTACGAGGACCACATGGCCTCCGTGAATCAAATTCTGACCGAACTCAAAGCCCACGAAAAGCCCATTCTAGTCATTTTCAACAAAGTGGATGCGTGGGTCGCTCAGCCCGACGAAGAGGGGCATATCGGCCGAATTGAAGACGTCCAAAACCGCTGGATCAAAGAACTCGGCGGCCAGTGCGTATTCATTTCCGCGACCAACAAAGACAATTTTGACTCCTTGCGCGAGTCCATCTACCGCGCCGTTGCCACGCTGCACGCCGCGCGCTTTCCCTTTGATACCTTTTTGTACTAAGGGTTAAAGGGTTAAAGGGTTAAAGGGTTAAAGGGTTGAAGGGTTGAAGGGCGCTACGCGCCTGCTTTCTAGCCTCCTAGCTTCCAAGCTGTTTATTTGAACGCCGGAATCCCCGTCACATCCATGCCCGTAATGAGCAGGTGAATGTCGTGGGTACCCTCGTAGGTCACCACGGATTCCAGGTTCATCATGTGGCGCATAATGGGGTAGTCGCCGGTGATGCCCATGCCGCCGAGCATTTGACGTGCGTCGCGGGCGATGGTCAAGGCCATGTCGACGTTGTTGCGCTTGGCCATGGAGATTTGGGCGGTCGTGGCGCGGCCTTCGTTCTTGAGTTGACCCAAGCGGAAGGTGAGCAATTGGGCTTTGGTGATCTCGGTGATCATTTCGGCCAGTTTCTTTTGCTGAAGCTGGAAGCCACCGATGGGTCGGTCAAATTGAACGCGCTCCTTGGAGTAGCGAAGGGCGGTATCGTAGCAGTCCATGGCCGCACCGATGGCGCCCCAGGCGATGCCGTAGCGGGCGGAATCCAGGCAACCTAGAGGAGCTCCCAAGCCAGACTTATTAGGCAAGAGGTTCTCTTTGGGGACTTTCACGTTGTCGAAGACGAGCTCACCAGTGGCAGAGGCGCGCAACGACCATTTGTTATGCGTTTCAGGGGTGGTGAAGCCTTCCATGCCGCGCTCGACGATGAGGCCGTGGATGCGGCCCTCTTCGTTCTTGGCCCAGACTACGGCAACATGGCAGAAAGGTGCATTGGAAATCCACATTTTGGCTCCGTTGAGCAGGTAATGGTCCCCCATGTCCTTGAAGTTGGTGACCATGCCACCGGGGTTGGAGCCAAAGTTGGGTTCGGTCAAACCGAAGCTGCCGAGCCATTCGCCGCTCGCCAATTTGGGCAAGTACTTCTGACGCTGCTCCTCATTGCCGTAGGCGTAAATGGGGTACATGACCAAGGAAGACTGCACTGAACAGGTCGAACGCACGCCGCTGTCGCCGCGCTCAATCTCCTGCATCATCAAGCCGTAGCTGATTTGGTCCAAACCGGCACCGCCGTACTCCGTAGGGATATAGGGACCAAAAGCGCCGATTTCCGCCAGGCCTTTTACGATCTGGGTGGGGAAGGCCGCCTTCTGGGCGTAGTCTTCAATAATGGGGCTGACATCCCGTTTTACCCAGTCGCGCGTAGCGTCGCGAACGAGCTTGTGCTCTTCCGTGAGGAGTTCGTCCAAGAGGTAGTAATCGGGGGCTTCAAAGAGGTCAGGTCGCATAGCAAAAAGGTTGTTGCGGCAAAGGTACGGCAGAGTCCTTTCCGGTTTGTTTAACGAAGCTTTGGATTGCTCGCGTGGCGGTCTTTATCGCGCGCACCCTTGGCGGCCATGCGGCGGTCGAAGGCGGCTTGGAGGTCGGTGCCCGTCTGGTTGGCGAGGCAGAGGGTGACGAAGAGGACATCGGCGAGCTCTTCGCCCAGGTCTTTGGCTTTGTCGCTTTCTTTTTCCGACTGTTCTCCGTAGCGGCGTGCGATGATGCGGGCCACTTCGCCTACTTCTTCCGTGAGCTGGGCCATGTTGGTCAGTTCGTTAAAGTACCGAACGCCAAAATCCTGGATCCACTGATCGACTTCGGCTTGCAAAGATTGAAGGGGTGCTGCCATGTTATTCTTTGTTTTTGCTGTCCATGGTGATGGTGACGGGGCCGTCGTTGATGAGGGCCACTTTCATATCGGCGCCGAATTCGCCTGATTTCACAGGAAGGTCAGAGGCATTCCAGAGTTGATCCAAAAAGTCCTCATACAGAGGCTTGGAAACCCGAGGATGCGCCGCCCGAAAGTAGCTGGGGCGGTTGCCCTTTTTAGTCGCCGCGTGCAGGGTAAACTGGGAAATGACCAGGAAATGCCCACCCACTTCCATAATGGAGCGGTTCATGACGCCTTCGTGGTCTTCAAAGAGGCGCATTCGGCTGATTTTCTGCGCCATCCAGGTATTGTCCTCCGGGGTGTCGCTTTCCTCCCAACCGGCAAAAATGAGCAAGCCCGGTCCGATGCTCGCATGGACCTGTCCACCGATTTTCACGGAAGCTTCCGATACTTTCTGGACGACAACTCTCATTCGTCTAAACCTTTAACCTCCGCATGGCGGTAGGGGTCATCGCCCTCGTCACCGTGCAGCATGCGGAGGTAGTTTTCATAGCGGGTGGGCGCCAATTGGTGGGCTTCATACGCGGCCACCACGGCGCAACCAGGCTCTTCTTCGTGGCTGCAGTTGTTGAACTTGCAGGCTTCGCTGAGGGCAAAAATTTCAGGGAAGTAGTGGCCGATTTGGTCGCGCTCCATATCCACCAGACCAAAGCCGCGAATGCCCGGAGTGTCAATGAGAAAGCCCCCTCCGTCCAGCGGGTGCATTTCTGCAAAAGTGGTGGTGTGCTTTCCTTGGCCGTGGGCGTCGGATATTTCGCCCGTCTTTAGGTCCAAACCGGGCTGCAGGGCATTGGCCAGGGTGCTCTTCCCCACCCCGGAGTGGCCGGAAAACAAGCTGACCTTGTCTCGCAACACCTCGTGCAGGGCATCAAGTCCTTCGCCCGTAGCCGCTGAAACCCGCAGCATGGGATAGCCCGCTCGGCCATAACAGGCCTCGCGGTAGGCCAACTCGTCCATTTCGGCAGGACCGTACGCGTCCATTTTATTGAATACCAGGACCGCCGGGATCTCATAGGCCTCCGCCGTCGCCAAAAACCGGTCCATAAACCCCAAAAGCGTCTTGGGCTCGGCAATGGTGCACACGAGCACCGCTTGGTCCAAATTGGCCGCGATGACCTGCGTTTTTTTGGAGAGGTTGACGGAGCGACGGACCAGGTGGTTCTTGCGCTCATGCACGGTGGAAATGGCGTAGCGCCCCTCAGACTCGGGTTCTACCTCTACAAAGTCGCCCACTGCCACGGGGTTGGTGGCACGGCTCCCTTGGAGGCGCATGGCACCGCGCAACCGCGCATCCACGAGGCTGCCGTCTTCGAGCTGAATTCGGTACCAGCTTCCAGTGGATTTGAGAACGCGTCCTGTCATTTCATACCAAAGATATCTGCCTTACTTTCGGTGAAGGATTATTTTATGAAAAAGTTTCTGCTCCTTCTGGCCTTTTTACCCCTCGCATTGGTGGCGAAGGACATCGTGGTGCTCCAAAATGGGCACCGCTTTGAAGGCGATGTGGTCCGCATCGGCCAACGCTTCCTGCATTTTGAAAGCCAGGGCACGCGCTACCGCATCCCCGCAGCCGACCTGCGCTATGTGGGCCTCGATGAAGCTCAGGACAGTGATGTGGACGTTTGCCTCCGCGCCTACAACGACACCCGTCTGCGCGGCCGCCATTGGCACAATTTCTTTGGAGGCGTGCTGTTTGGCCCCGCGACAATCATTTACGATTTGGTGAAGACCTACCACCCCTTGCACGACCGCCGCGTCCTGCTGCTGTCCAAAAACAAGGGCTACTTCAGCGACCCTGTCTATCTGGAGTGCTACACCTACCGCGCTAAGGTCAATGCCACCCTCCAAGCGGCGGGCGGTTGGGCCACCTGGCTCCTCTTCTTTAAAAACTGAGACATGGCGATTTCCACGCATGGATTGACCAAACTGTACGGGGCGCAGAAAGCCTTGGATGGCGTAACCTTGGAGCTGCCAAAGGGCCAAATTGTGGGGCTGCTAGGCCCCAATGGCGCGGGCAAGAGCACCCTTATGAAGATCTTAACGGGCTACCTCCCCGCAAGCGAGGGCAAGGCCTCTGTTTGCGGCCTAGACTGCGCGACCGAATCCATTGACGTGCGCAAGCGCGTCGGCTACTTGCCCGAACACAACCCCCTCTACCAAGACATGTACGTCACGGAGTTCCTTCGCTTTGTCGCCAACCTCTACGGCGCGCCCGAGGAAGCGGTGGAACAGCGCATCGCAGAGGTGGGCCTCACTCCGGAACGCCACAAGCAAATCAAGCAGCTCTCCAAAGGCTACCGACAGCGCGTGGGCCTAGCCGCTGCGTTGGTGCACGACCCCGAGGTCCTCATCCTGGACGAACCCACCACCGGCCTGGACCCGAACCAATTGGTGGAAATTCGGAAACTCATCCGCAGTGTGGGCGCCAACAAGACCGTACTCTTGTCCACTCACATCATGCAAGAAGTGGAGGCGCTCTGCGACCGGGTGGTATTTATTCGAAAAGGGCAGATTGTCCGCGAAGACTCTATCGAAACCTTCACCAAAAAGGGCGGCGAAAACCTGGAAGCCACCTTCCGCAAGGTCACGTCCTAAGCCCTCTTTTGCCCCTAGCGCACGAATAAAGCCGACCCTCCGGGCCGGCTTTTCTTATTTCTTGCGGAAGTAAATCTCAATGGGCACTCCGTGGAAGTTGTAGTGCTTGCGCATCTGGTTCTCCACGTAGCGGTAGTAGGGATCCTTCACGTACTGGGGCAGGTTGCAGAAGTAGACAAACTGCGGATAGTGCGTGGGTAGCTGCGTGATGTACTTGATTTTCACTTCCTTACCCTTGTAGATGGGCGGCGGCATGTGCTTTACGATGGGCAGCATCTCGTCGTTGAGGCGAGAGGTGCTGATGCGGGTCTTGCGGCGTTCGTACACGGCCATGGCCTCTTCGATACCTTTCAGCACGCGCTGCTTGGTGAGGGCCGAGGTGAAGATGATGGGGACGTCCACAAAAGGTTTGGTCCGCGCCAAAATGATTTTGGTAAACTCCTCGGTGGTCTTGTGGTCCTTCTCGACGAGGTCCCATTTGTTCACGAGGATGACGAGGCCTTTGTGGTTCTTTTCGATCACGTTTAGGATGGCCAAATCTTGGGCTTCAAAGCCTTGGGTGGCATCGATCACGAGTACGCATACATCGGACTCTTCAATGGTCCGAATGCTGCGCATGTTGCTGTAGAACTCCAAATCCTCGTTCACCTTGCCCTTTTTGCGCAAGCCTGCGGTATCGAGCAACAGGAACTCCATGCCGAATTTGTTGAAGTGCGCATTGACCGTATCGCGGGTCGTACCAGCGATGTCCGTCACGATGGATTTTTCTTCCTCAAAAAGCGCATTGGTCAGCGAAGACTTGCCAACGTTGGGGCGGCCCACGATGGCCAACTTGGGCAAGTGATCTAAGGGATCCTCGTCCGGTAGGTCTTCCTGCTTGGGAAGGAGGTTCACCACGGCGTCCAGGACTTCGCCCGTACCGCTGCCGTTGATGCCGGACATGCAGATGGGTTCGCCCAGGCCTAAGCCGTAAAATTCTGCGGCGTCGTTGGCGCGTTGGTGGTTGTCGACTTTGTTGGCGACGACGATGACCGGCTTGGATTGGCGGCGCAAAATGGCGGCAATTTCCTGATCGTCATGGGTCACCCCGTCTTCTACGTCCACGAGGAAGAGGATGGCGTCGCATTCCAGCAAAGCGGCTTCTACCTGCTTGCGGATTTGGCCTTCAAAAATGTCGTCCGAACCTTCCACATAGCCGCCCGTGTCCACAATGTTGAACTTCTTGCCCACCCATTCGGTATGGCCGTAGTGGCGGTCGCGGGTCACGCCGGCAATGGCGTCCACGATGGCATCGCGGCGTTGCACGAGGCGGTTAAAGAAGGTGGACTTTCCCACGTTGGGGCGTCCGACGATGGCTACTAGGGATTTCATTCGTATCCGAATCTTTTGAGTTTCTGACGGTCATTCCGCCAATCGGGCTGCACTTTGACGAAGAGCTCGAGGTGCACGTGTTTTTGGAAGAAGTCTTGGAGGCGCTTTCGGGCCCCAATGCCCACGCGTTTCAGCGCCGCCCCCTTGTGCCCAATGAGAATGCCTTTCTGCGAGTCGCGCGCCACGTAGAGAACCGCCCGAATCCGAATAATCTCCTCCTCTTCCAGAAAGGTATCCACGCCCACCTCCACCGAGTAGGGAATTTCCTTGCTGTAGTTCAGCAGAATCTGCTCGCGGATGATCTCCGACGTGACAAACCGCTCCGAACGATCCGTCAACTGGTCCTTCTCAAAGTAGGCAGGACTCTCCGGGATGAGCTGCAGGATGCGGTTGAGCACGTAGTCCAAATTGAACTTCGTCAATGCCGAAATGGGGATAATCTCCGCCCGAGGCATCCACGAAGACCACAGGGCCGTCTCGCGCTCCAATTTCTCTTGATCGTGCAAATCGACCTTGTTCAAGAGGACCAAAACGGGTTGCTCCGCCTCTTGCAGGCCCTTGAAAAAACCTTCGTGCTTGAGGGGTCCCTCGCCCAACTCCACGACGTACAAGAAGATGTCGGCATCTTCAAAGGCAGACTTGACCGCTGTCAACATAGTTTCCTGGAGTGCATAGGCGGGATCCAAGACTCCGGGGGTATCGCTAAATACCAACTGGTAGTCAAAGGCGGGCGTCTCTCCGTTGAGGATGCCAAAAATGCGGTGGCGCGTGGTCTGCGCCTTGGGCGTGATGATGTTCAAGCGCTTACCCACCAAGGCGTTGGTCAAGGTGGACTTGCCCACATTGGGATGGCCAATGAGGTTGACAAAACCGGCTTTGTGGGCTTTTTGCATAGCGCAAAGGTCGGGGTTTTTATTCGCCTAAACGCTTAACCCACGCTATCTATGCCCAAATCTTTTAGGAGCTTCAAGACGCGTTTGGTCCGTGTGGCTTCCGTTTTTGCCGAAGCGATGTGGTGTAGGTAATTCCTGCGGCGCCCCGGCAGGAGCTTTTCAAACGCCGTTTCTATGGCCGGATCAAATTCAAAAAGCTCCGCTAGCTCTTCAGGCACGGGCATGCCATACTTCGATTGGTCTTCCCACAGGCGTATCTGAATCCATGCGCCCAAAAAAGCGCCCAGTTCCTTCTGCCTCGCTTGGCTGATCAGGATGCCCCGTCGCCCTTCCGACAAGGGCATTAAAGCGGCGCTGTAGGCGGGCAAGTCTTGGATGGACACGCACAGGCGCTTCCATTTCTTGGCCCGAATTTCTTCCGAAATCTCCCCCGGAACCTCCACAAAATCCCAGGTCCATTCTACATCCATGCGCTCAATGGCCCCCGAGAAGTCGTATATCTCCTTGTCCTTCACGGGCTTGAAGGTAGCACAAGGCTTTTTCTCCACCACAGCGGATTTTGGAAGTCATTTGTGGGAAATGTTGTACTTTTGACGTCCACATCGCGGGGTGGAGCAGTTGGTAGCTCGTCGGGCTCATAACCCGAAGGCCGTCGGTTCGAGTCCGGCCCCCGCTACAAGGAAACCAAACCCAGGCCACACGGCCTGGGTTTTTTCATTGGTAGCCGAGCCTAGCTCGCTTGAGCGAGGGTTGCCAATGGAAAAAACATCGCGACGGAGTCGCGGGTTTGGTTTCATAGTCAGCACCCAAAAAGCGGTCCGCCGCGCGGAAGCGCGGCAATCCGGCCCCCGCTACTAGGCAAGCCCAGGTCAACGACCTGGGCTTTTTTTATTTCCCCTAAGCCATGCGCGCATGAGCGAAAGGGGGAATAGAAAAAGCCCATGCCGCGCAGCGGGAGAGCTTGCCTAATAAAGCCTCCCCCACCGGTCCGCCGAGCGCAGCGAGGCATTCCGACATTTGGTGTATATTTACACCACAAACGCACCACTATGAGCCGTCAAAGCATTTCCTTCACCGAGCCCAATAACGACTGGCTAAATGCCAAATTGGAAGCAAAAGAATATGCTAGCAAGAGTGAAATCGTGAATGACCTCATCCGCCGTGCGCGAGAGTCTGCACTTGAATTAGAGTTGATTCGAAAAAAGCTAGAATGGGCTGAGAAATCAGGTTTCAGCAGCGAGTCGGCCTCTGAAATCTTAGCTGAGAGTTACTCCCAACATGGGTGAGTATCGAATAAGTAACACCGCTAAAGAAGACCTCATACGCATACATCGATACGGCTTACAAACGTTTGGCCGACGTCAGGCAGATCGCTATTTCCACCGCTTTTTTACCTGTTTTGAAGAGATTTCAATACGTCCATACACGTATCCCGATGCATCTGCCGTCCGTCCGGGTTACCGAAAATGCGTGTGTGGGGTGGATACCATTTACTTTCGGATAATCCTCTCAAGGGTGGAAATCATGGCCATCATTGGGCGTCAGTCACTCAATCTGCCAGGATAATCCTTTTCTCAAACGACCCGTCCGAGTACCAGAAAATATACACGCCCGCCGGGAGGTTGGTGGGAGCTACCTGCCGGCCGTGGAGGTCGAAGATGTGGGTGAGCGTTCGGTCCGTTAAAGATGGAACCTCCTCCAAACCAATGCCTTGGAAATAGGCGCGTTGGAGGTAGATGCGCTTCTGGAGCACCTCGTGCCAAACAAAGTAAACGCCTTGCCCGCTGACCGCGACGTCGGGCACATTGACGGTCCCGGTATCCAAGTCCACCCAAAAAGGGAGGCCCCAGTGTTCAATTTTGGCCTGGATTTTTGCTTGGGTGCCCGCACCCGTTTTCCAGACCGAACTACGCGTAAAGCTTCCATCACTCCAGAGCTGCGCGTCCATGCGCGGGTAATTCTGGGCGAGAGACGATGTTGAAATTTCTTGGATAGCTACGGTGCTATCCCCATGCTGCCAGCGCGAGAGGAAAACGTCGTCGGATTGGGAAGCGTTTAAAAACGTGGCGTAGAGGCTGTCCCCGAGGTTGGTAATGTCTGGGCCCGAGGCGGGGCAGGCATTGACGGTCCAGGTTTGCGGATCCACGTTCATGGAGGTGTAGACGCTGTCTTGCCAGAGGCCGCTGGCGACTCGAATGTTTCGGACGTTTGACAGGTTGTCTCGGTAGGCCAAATGCACCGTCGACCCCGTAACCGCGAGGCCGGCGGGGCAACAGTCGCACGCTTCGGCCGTTGGGCTGTTGTCTCCACTCACTTGAACGGGGGCACTGAAGGTTTGACCGTAGTCCGAACTCGTCGCAATCACCCATTGAGGCTCCATGTAGTTCAGATCCGAAAGCATAAAAGCGACCACGGGATGGCCCCCAGGCCCCTTTGCCACCGTCGGCAGACGCCCCATATGGTTGCCAATGAAATCGACTCGGCGAGGTGCCATCCAATTTTGACCGCCGTCAAATGTGGCCACGCAGTAAATGTGGTGCGAGGTGTCCGTCTGTGGAGCCTCTTTGTAGACGGCGTAGAGGGTGTCCCCGGTGCCGGCTAATTCGGGCCCGTGCCAGTAGGAGATGGAGACCATTTGGCCCGGAAGATTAAGCGTGTCTACACGGTCAAAAAAGAATTGGCTCCCCACACCTGCAATAAGGTTTGCGCCCTCTCCCCAAATGACGACGGGCATAGCGTAACCGTTTGTGGTGATGCGAGGACGATTGGCCGCCATGGAGGTTGAAACCGTTTCCTTGGGCAACCAATGCAAGGACTGCTGAGCGCTAGCCGCAAAGGACAACAGGCTGGCGATGAGGAGAATGTAGCGACGCATGGTCTAAAGATAAATAATGGGGGCATAGGGTCTCGTAGGGAACCCTTTGACCTACTTACCTTAGACACGCCAACGCTACTCATGAACCCCCAGAATCTTTGGATCCTTCGCACTGCCTCCGGTTTGGAGTGCCATGTTATGAGCTACGGCGCCGTGCTGCAAAGCTTGCGCGTGCCTGTTGGTGGTGAGCTGCGCGATGTCGTTTTGGGACTACCTACCGAGGCTGACTACGTTCAGAGCATGACGCATCCCTATCCCCCGTTTTATGGCGCCATCGTGGGGCCTAATGCGGGCCGAATAGCCCACGGGCAATGGCCGGGGACGAACATTCGCCTCGAGACGAACGACGGCCCCCACCACTTGCACGGAGCTTCGGGGTCGCTGAGCCGCATGCACTGGGAGGTTGTGGGTTCCGTTCAGGAAGACCGCCTTACGCTGCGCTGCATCACCGCCGCGGGGGCTGCGGGCTACCCCGGCTCCCTCGAGGCCGCCGTTACCTATACCCTCTCCGGACTTCAACTTCGCATTGAACTAGAGGCCCGCGTCTCGGCCGAAATGCCCGTCAACCTCACGCAACATTCCTACTTTGATTTGACAGGCGGGCGCGCCGGCGCCGCCGGGCATCGCCTGCGCGTGGATAGCCGCGAAGCCCTGGTCACCGAATGCATGATTCCGACGGGGCGCCGCGCGCCGGTGTCTGGCGAGGTGCCCCTCGCGCATGGATTGGACCAGACCTATGTGCTGGGGCCCACCCAAAAAGCCGTCCTAGAAACCCAGGATTTACGCCTCACGGCCCACACCAATCAAGACTGCTTCCACGTCTTTGTGGGCGGCCCCAACGCCGAAAATCTGCCTGGAAAGTATGGCGCTCCTTACGGCCCTGCCTCCGGAATTTGCCTCGAAAACCAAGGCTACCCCGACGCCCCCAACCATGCCGAATTTCCCAACACCCTGCTGAAGCCCGGCGATACCTACGTAAATTGGGTAACCTTAGACTTTGAAGAATTAAACCCTTAAACCCCCTAGCCCCCTAGCCCCCAAACGCGCCGAAGGCGCCCCCTAGCCCCCTAGCCCCCAAACGCGCCGAAGGCGCTCCCAAACCCACAAACCCCCCAACCCTTGAACACCTCCGCCCCTAAACCCTTCCACCCTTTCACCCTCGCAGTTATTGCCGCCCTGGCCTTGGTGCCCTATGGCTGCACCAAACCCATTGATCCCGTGAGCTATCCGGTGCCGGATACGGGCTTTGTGAAGGGAGGCGACATCGGCTGGTTGTCCCAGCAGGAGGCGACGGGCTACACGTTTTACGATAGCACGCAGACCATTCGGGACGGGCTGGACCTCTTGCAAGACTATGGCATCAACACCGTGCGTTTGCGGGTGTTTGTCAACCCGAGCAATCATAAGATTGACGGGCATTGCAGCAAGGAGGAGACGGTGGCGATGGCCGTTCGGGCCGCTCAACGAGGCATGCGCGTGATGATCAACTTCCACTACAGCGACAGTTGGGCCGATCCCGCGAAGCAAAACAAGCCGGCGGCCTGGGCCAATCACAGCTTTTCGGAGCTGAAAGACGACGTCTACGCCCATACCCATGAGGTATTGAGCGCGGTCAAGGCGGCGGGTGTGACGCCCGCGTGGGTCCAAATTGGCAATGAAATTCCCGGCGGCATGCTCTGGCCAGAGGGCAGCACGGACAACTTTGGGCAGCTCGCCCAGTTGATCAATGCGGGCTATGATGCAACGAAGGCGGTGGATTCGGCCATTCGGGTCATTGTACATGTCGACCAAGGCAACAACAACGGGCGCTTCCGCTGGTTCTTTGACAATGCGGTCACCCACAACATGAAATTTGACATCATTGGCGCCTCCTACTACCCCTACTGGCTGGGGACGCCCTACGAGGAAACCATTGACGACCTCGAATTCAACCTCAACGACATGGTGTCTCGCTACAACCGCGACGTTTTCTTGGTGGAAATTGGGGGCGATTACACGGAGGAGCAGCGCACCTACGATATGTTGGGCGCGGCGATGGACATCGTTCGAAACATCCCCAACGACCGCGGCCTGGGCGTCATTTATTGGGAGCCCACGGGTGCCAAGCCTTGGAGTGGTTATCAGCTTTCGGCCTGGCGCAGCGACGGCACGCCTTCCAGGGCAATGAAGGCCTTTTTAGATTTTTAAGGTGCAACTACCCGAATCTCTTCTCACCGCCTTCACCTCGCACTTTGGCGGGTCTCCTTCCCATGTAGCGCACGCTCCGGGCCGAATCAACCTCCTCGGCGAACACGTCGATTACAACCACGGCTGGGTCCTCCCCGCGGCCGTTAACCGCTACGTGTCCTTTGCCGCGCGCCGAAGTGCCACCCACCATTGGCTGGCCGTCGACCTCCCGGAATCCCTGCAGGCTCCCTCCCTGGGGCAACCCGGCCCAAAAGCCTGGGCCAACTACTTCCTTGGGGTCATCGATGCCTTCGAACGCCGGGGCGTCCCCGTCCCTCCCTTGGATCTGGCCTTCTCCAGCTCCATCCCCATGGGCGCGGGGCTCTCCTCCTCGGCGGCGCTCTGCTCGGGCTTTGCCCTGCTCCTGCAAGAGTTTTGCAGCAGCGCCTTTTCCCGAAAGGACCTCGCCCTCATCGCCCAAGAATCCGAACACCGCTTCGCCGGCGTCCACTGCGGCCTCATGGACCAGTACGCCAGCCTCTTTGGGGTATCCGAATCCATCGTCTTCCTCGACTGCCTCTCCCTCACCCACGAGATCATCCCCGCCCACCTGCCCGGCCACTCCTGGCTCGTCGTTGACAGCGGCGTCAAACACGCACACGCCGAAGGCGCCTACAACGCGCGCCGCGCCGCCGCCGAGGCGGCGCTGGCCGCCCTCCAGGCTGCTGCGGCTCGAACTGACGTTGGCACTTCCTACCCCGAAAGCGCTTCCACGGAGGATTCCGCCCCCCGAATTTCCACCTGGCGCGAGGTGCGCCCACAAGACTTGGCTTCCCTGGCCGAGGCCCCCGAGGCGCAGCAGCGCGCGGCGCGCTACATCGTCGGGGAATTGGCCCGCAGCCAAGAGGCTGTGGAGGCCCTCCGCTCGGGGGACGCACCCCACTTGGGGCAGCTCCTGAGTGCCACCCACGCAGGCCTTCGGGACGACTATGCCGTTTCCTGCGACGAGATGGATGCCCTGGTCGAACGGTGTTTGGCAGCGCCCGGCGTTCTCGGAGCCCGTCAAATGGGCGGAGGATTTGGGGGCTGCGCCCTGGTTTTGGTGGAGGATGCTGCCTCCGAGCGTCTTGCGAGCGCCTTGGAGAAAGACTACCCGGCGGTCTACCGCTTTGACCTGGTCGATGGCGCGCATGCCGCGCCGGTGGCGCCCCGCTTTGACCCCGCCGAACATCCCCACCGCCGCCACAATCCCCTGCTGGATGAGTGGGTGCTGGTTTCGCCACAGCGCGACAAGCGGCCCTGGCAAGGAGCCGTTGAAGCCCCGGAAACGGTGAAGGCGCCGTCCCACGATCCCAGCTGCTACCTCTGTGCCGGGGTGACGCGGCAGGGCGGCACTGTGAATCCCACCTATTCGGGGACCTATGTGTTTGACAACGACTTTCCGGCCTTTGGGGCGGGAGGAGCGACCGAGTGGGACGCCCGCATGGAGGGCGTTCAGACATCCCCCTTTTTCAAGCTGCAGCCGGAGCGCGGGGTGAACCGCGTGGTCTGTTTTTCGGAACGGCACGATGTGACTTTTGCGGAGCTGAGCGATGCCGAACGCCTCGCCGTTTTCCACACCTGGCAGGCCCAGTCGCGCGCTTTGGGCGAGCGCCAAGACCTGCAGTACGTGCAGATTTTTGAGAACAAAGGTGCCGCCATGGGCTGCAGCAACCCGCATCCGCATGGGCAGATTTGGGCGCAGCATTCAGTGCCCTCTTTGGTGGCCCGAACCTACACCCACCTTTTAGCCCACCACCGGAAAACGGGGCAAACGCTGCTAAGCGACTACGCCGCCGCCGAAGTGCAAGCCGGGGAGCGCGTGGTCTATGAAAATGCCCACGTGTTAGCGCTCGTGCCCTACTGGGCGACCTGGCCATTCGAGACCTTGGTCATCCAAAAACGCCCTTGCGCGCATGTGGAGGATGTGCTGCCGGAGGAGGCGAAGAGCTGGGCGGAGGCCCTGGGCGTGGTGACGCGGGCCTACGATGGGTTGTTTGGGGTTTCGTTCCCGTATTCGGCCGGTTTTCACCAAGCGCCGCACGATGGACAGCGTCATCCCGAATGGAACCTGCATTGGCATGCCTACCCGCCCTTGCTGCGGAGTGCGACCGTGAAGAAATTTTTGGTTGGCTACGAGTTGCTGGCGGAGGCCCAGCGGGATTTGACCCCCGAACAGGCAGCCGAACGCCTGCGTGCCTGCCTTTCATAGAGAAATCTCTTCGTAATTCTTCCCAAATGCTCGCAAGCAGTTGAAAGTCGTACTTTTCACCAAGTATTTACCTACCCCCATGAAACACCTGCTCAGCCTTTTAGCCTTTGCCTTCACCTTCAGTGCTTTTGCCCAAGTGGAAGGGCCAGGGGATTCCAACGATGATACGCCATTTTCCTTCGCGACGGTGGAACAGCGGCCCATTTGGCCCGGCTGTGAATCCCTGACGTCCGAAGAAGCGCGCTTTGAGTGCTTCAACTACGGCATGATGAACTTCCTTCGGAACAATTTCAATGTGCCCACCGCAAAAAACAAAAAGGAGCAGAAGGCCCGTACGGGTAAGGTCTTTGTCGATTTTGTGATTGAAAAAGACGGCAGCGTGAGCAACGTGAAAATTATACGTAGCGTCCATCCCGAGGTGGATGCGGAAGCGATCCGAATGGTCAAGAGCATCCCGACCATGCATGCGCCTGCCATGTTAAGCGGCCAACCTGTTCGACTCCGCTACACCCTACCTATTAACGTGCAATACTGATGAAGCGTTTCCTACTCACTCTGGTGCTAGGTGCTAGCACGGTCCTTTCGGCCCAAACGTCTGAAGGCTTTACCAGCGGCCCCGTGTTTGCGGGCTGCGATACCACAGCGGGCTCTGAGGCGGCCATTTCCTGCATGCAGCAGGCTATTTTTCGGCATATCGGCCAAAACTTTATCATCCCAAAGGTTGAGCGCGATGCCCTTTATGCCAAAACGGCCGCCTGGAAAGCCTTGCCCCGCGGGGAACGGAAAAACACGCCCGAGCCAGAATTGAACGGCCGCATATTCGTCACTTTTTACGTGGAAATAGACGGGAGTTTAGGCGAGGTTGAGGTGTCTAAAGTCACTGGGGAACTCATGAAGGAAACCCAGGAGGCAGGGGTCGAGGTCGTCAAGTCCCTACCCCCGTTCCAGCGCCCCGCCTATGAAGCCGGAAAACCTGTACGTCAACAGTTTACGATTCCCATTTCCGTGCGGGTGATGTGACGGTGCGTGACGGTTGACGTGCGATTCACCGCTGTAGATGCACAGCCGTAGCGGCTTCCGGTTCTGGGCTGGTATCCCCGTTTCCACAACGGGCGCGAACAAAGTAAACCCCCGCCGGTGCTGGACGGCCGTTGACTGTCCCGTCCCAGGTGGCGTCCACCGTTTGGCCGTAAAAAACGCGTTGGCCATTTCGGGTAAAGACTTCCCATTCGGCCCAATCGGCAAAGGACATTTTAGGTGCGTACAGGTCGTTCACGCCATCGCCGTTCGGAGTGAAAATGGTTGGAAGCTCTAGAGTTGCTTCATCGGGCGTCGGCGGAACAGGCGTGTACTGCTCGCTGAAGATGTTGTCGAAGTAGATGATCTCTGTCTGGCTTCGGCCGCGAAAATCTGGGAAAAATACGAGCTGGTCGTAGGTCAAGCCAAAGTGGTCCGAAAAGTCAAACTCCAACTGCTCCCACTCGTTGATTTTGGTATTGGCCACCTTGATTTCACCCAAGGACCAATTGTCAAAACGCACCAATTTGATGCCTACATCGCTGATGGTGTTTTTATACACCATGACCCGAATGATCTTATTGCTGTTGTCAATCGTGAAGGTGCCAATATCGGCGCCGTGCTGGGTCTCGCAGCCCGCAAATGGGGCTCCCTGGGATAAGGCGGTAAACTTGGCTACCGTCGGGCTTGGATTGTACCCATTGGGATCTGGATCGGGATTGGGTACAAATTCCACGGGAGGGTTGGAGCCATTTTGGAAGACCTTCCAATTCCACAATTGACCAATGCCATTGGGTTCAAAGTCCACGGGGGCGTTTTGAGCCAAAATGGGGGTGGCAGCTAGCAGAAGGGGAAGGAGAATGTGCTTCTTCATGGCGTTTTGAGCCCAACTCCAAGGCACGTGAGTGCATTTGCCGCAGACTTATGGTTAAAGGTACCACAATAAATGGGGACGTGCTTTTTTTCTTTTACCCTCGTTGTGAGGGACTTATAGTCACTTAAACCGAATCAAACCCGCTCATTTTATCCTACCTTTCTTGGTAGCAACCTAAACGCTACCCCATGAAAACCCTGAAACTCGTCCTTTGCTTGGCCCTTTTTGCCTGGATGTCTCCGTCTGCTTTTGCCCAAACCTCCGGCGGCCCCGACGCCTACGGCTACACCTGGAAGAACAGCAGCCATACCAGCAATCCCCCCACCTACAGCTGGGTGGACATCACCACGCGCGGCGACCAAGTCACCGGCCTGGCCGATGACAACGTCGTAGGACCCTTCCCGCTTCCTCAGGGCTTTCAGTACTACTGGTATCCGGTGTCCCAAATTTGGATCGGCAGCAATGGCTACATCAGTTTCAATGGGGTGAATATGGCTTCGCCCTTTCCCAGCACAGTACCCTCCCCAGCAGGCGGCAACGACTGGCTCGCACCGCACATGGCCGACTTGAATTTTTCTGGCAGCAACAACCCTGCGCAGTGTTATTTCTACGCCAACCAAGACTCCCTCGTGGTAAGCTTCATCAACGTGCCGTACTGGAGTGTTTCGGCGCCTGGCTACAGCGGCAGCAACTCCTTCCAGATTGTTTGGACCAAAGCCGATAAGCACATCCAATTCAACTACCAAAGCTTGTCCTCTGCGGGTGGAACATCCCAAGACTGCGTCACGGGCATCGAAAACAACACGGGCGCCCTCGGCCTGCAGAACTACATTGACGTGGTGCCCTCCAACAGCTTTGCCATCAAGTACTACTACCCCTCCGTGGTGACCTATGCGGTGACAGACGGTGGCATTAACTGGAACAACAACGACCGCAATGGCGGCTACTTCATTCCCGTCAACAGCATGCAAAGCTTTCATGCGAACATTAAAAACTTCGGCAACCAATCGCTTTCCGCATTTACCGCTACGGACACGATTTATTCGGTGCTGACGCCTATTGTCAACGGTTCAGTCGCCGTGCCCGCTTTGCAGCCCGGTGAGGATACCACTTTGACCTTCTCCAACACGTTCATGGCGCAGTTTCCGGCCATCTTTAAACTCAGCTCACGGGTATCTGGCATCACTGGGGACATGGTCGCGGCCAACAACCGAAAATCCCAAAAAATCGTCGCCGTCAACACGACCCAAACGCAGTACACCCTCGACTACAGCGACGGCATTCCCGACGGCACTGGCCTCAGCTGGAACGGCGGAGGCGGTGGAATCGGCGTCTACATCGAACCTCCCGTCTACCCGGCCCAAATCAACGGCTGCCAATTCCTCGTCACGGCGCAACCCACCACTCCGGTCGACTGCTACGTCATGCTCTACGACGACAACGGCCCCAATGGCACGCACGGCACCTTGCTGGATTCTGTGGTGGTTTCGGCCAGCAACGTCTTTGTAGGCTCCTACACCACGGTTATGTTTCCTAACGCTCCCTTCTACAAGACGTCGGGCGGCTACTATTTGGTCTGGTACATGGGCGGCTCCGGCATCACTATCGGGCGCGACTTGACGCCTCCCACCTCGCAGCAGTCCTATGAGATTTTGGGGTCGACCTGGGCGCATTACCGCGATATGTATACCGAGGACTTCTGCATGGGCCTCTTGGTGTCCAATGCGCCTTTCCCTGCGGCCAATTTCTCGATCGATACGACCCAAATGCCCTCCATCGCCTTCACCGACCTCAGCACCAATTCCCCCACCACCTGGCATTGGGACTTTGGCTTCAACAACGACACCTCGGTGGTCCAAAACCCCAGCTACACCTACACACAAAACGGCACCTACACCGTCTGCCTCGCCGTCACCAACTCCTTGGGCAGCGACACCGTTTGCAAGACTGTCACCATCCGAGGCATCGGCTTGGATGAATCGACCGACCTCGCCTGGGCCTTGTACCCCAACCCCACGTCTGGCGCGCTAAACCTCCGCTTGCCAGCGGACATGGAAGCGAAATCCGTCATGCTCCGCGTGACCAATATGCTAGGCCAGGAACTGCCATTGCGCTGGTCGGTGGACGGCTCCTCGCTCCGAACGGAACTCCCCTCCGCCAGTGGGCTCTATCTGGTCGAACTCCTCGATCGCTCCAGCGGCGAAAGCCTTGGCGTGAAGCGGGTGGTGGTGCGGTGAGGGTATGGGGCAGTACCTTTGCCCCATGATGCCTCCCCCCTTCCAGGATTTAAAAAGCCAAACGCGCCTCGTCACCCCGCGCCGCATCGGCACAACCGCCTTGCGCATTGCCATTGCGGGGGTGATTGCCTACGTATTGAGTTCGCAATCGCCTTGGGTCATGACCCTTTGGTATATCTATGCGGGCTTTAACGTACTGGTCTTGGTGGGATTTTGGGCCTTCAGCCGATTCCTGCGCAAAAAACTAGGCGCATTGGGCCAGCAGTTTGGGCAGGTCCAACAAGACGAAGACCTCGGCGAGGCCGAAGTCATCGAAGACGCCCAAATCGAAGACTAACGCTACTTGCTCGCCCGGCGGTGCACCGTCACATCCACGCCCTCTTGAGCGGTGACGTGGAGGTGGCTGAACCATTGCTTCACAAAGAAGAGGTCTGTCAAAGACACCAAGCCAGATTCCCCTAGGTATTCCAGCGAAGAACCGTCTAGAATGACGAGGTGCTGCCCGTCGCCCTGCTGAACAAAGTCGACGTGTTCGACGGAGGCAAATTTGGGCGAGAAGTCCAGGTTTTGGAGCCCGCGGCGGTCGACGGTGACCCCTTGTTCGTCCATTCGGAGCGTGAGCGTGTCGCCGGCATCGGAACTCCACAAGAGATTCACCAAGCCAGGGCCTTCCCATTCGATAACGAGCTGATGCGCATCCGCGATGGGATAGCTGTCCGCATCGCTTGCAGCTTCGGTCCAGGCCTCTGCCGTGAACAGATCTGACGTCACCCACTGATTCAAGCGGTAGCCGGCGGGCGTGGCTTTGAGTTCGAGATCGCGCGCCAACGTCATAGCCGAACGCCATGCCTCCGTGGGCACCTGCTGGCCGTATTCCCAGTTGCTCATCCAGCCGATAAATAAGGGCGAAGGGCCCGAACCGGCCAGGCCTTTCTGGTGGAAGGTGACTCCGGCATAGTTGTCACGGCCGGCGTCCAGCCACAGCACGGGAGGATCGGCATCGTCCGGTGTGAAGGTCACCCCGTCGAAGTCCCCCACGAAGTACTGGGTGCCGCTTCCGCCCGCGGGATGGCCCGGGTTGATGCTTACAAAGAGCACCCATTTTTGGGCGCCATCACTCGCCGTGAAGGGGATGAGGTCGGGGCATTCCCAAACGCCCCCATGCGCACCGACGCCCTCTCCAAACGAACTCGCATACGTCCAGTCGATCAAATTGGGGCTGCTGTAAAAGCGAATGTGCTGCCCCACCGCCAAGGCCATGATCCATTGGCCGGAAGCCTCGTGCCAAGACACTTTGGGGTCCCGAAAATCCTGCTCGCCAGGATTGGCCAGCACGGGGTTGTTGGCGTACTTGGTGAAGGTGTAGCCCCCATCCAAGCTGTAGGCGATTCCTTGCGTTTGGTGGTTGTCGTTCGGGCGGTGGTAGGTGTAGATCGCCACGACGGCTGGCCTTTCGGCCGAACCCAAACCCGACGTGTTGTTCACGTCTACCACGGCCGAACCCGAAAAGATGTAGCCCAAGTCATCCGGGGCCAAGGCGACGGGTTGGTGCTCCCAGTGGATGAGGTCCTTCGTGGTGGCATGTCCCCAGTGCATAGGGCCCCATACCGTGGAGTCCGGGTAGTACTGGTAGTAGAGATGGTAGGTGTCGACGCCGTCGAAGAAGAGGCCGTTCGGATCGTTCATCCAATGTGCCTGAGGCGTAAAGTGCAAAGCAGGACGGTAAAGGGCGTCGCTGGCCACATCGGCCACAGGCTGAGTAGGCGCACAGGCCTGCATCAGCAAGCCGGTCGCTCCGGCCCAAAGACTAGCGCGGTAGTTCATAGGAGGATGGGTAGCTAAAAAGTCATGGAGAAAGTCCAAGGGCAAAATAGGCGTCGCGCCTTGCGAACCAGAAACTCGGCACGCCGCCGCCGAAGCCCAACGCAAGGTGTCTGCGATGGATTGGCCTTGAGCCTGCGCGTAGAGGTAGCCCGCTAGGAAGGCATCGCCGCTGCCGACCGTATCGACGACATCGACGGGGAAGATGGGATGGTGCCAGACGTTGCCGCCCGCCAGGAGGTAGGCTCCCTCGGCGCCGTCGGTGACTAGGATATGTTCGGCCTGTGGGAAATGTTCCGCAAAAAGCGCAAGGTCTTCGCAACCCTCCTGTGGGGCGCTCATCTCGCGGAAGGTTAGCCATTCGTGCAGCTCGTCGCGGTTGAGCTTAATCACCTCCACCTGGCGCATGAGCGGCTCAATCACCTTCCAGTCCACATAGGGTGCCCGAAGGTTGATGTCCATTACACGGCGCGGCACGGCCTTTAGATAGTCCTGAAGGGCCGAACGCGATTCCGCATTCCGCAACGCCAAGGAGCCAAAGACCAAAACCTCCGCCTGCCCGGCCAACTCAGCGTCAAAGGGGATGCCGTCCCAAGCGGCCGGCGCACAAATGTCATACGAAGGGCTGCCCTTGGCGTCCAAGGTCACATCGACCCAACCGGTCCGCCAGCTCGGATGCTGGGCGAGGCCCGTCAAGGGAAAACCTCGTTCGGTTAAAAAGGTCCGCAGCGTCTCTGCGTGGGCATCCGGACCCAAAGCGGAAGCGATGTGCGTGGACTGTCCCCACTGGTGCAGGTGCAAGGCCACATTAAGGGGCGCGCCTCCCACGACAGGACCTGTCGGCAGGCCGTCGAAGAGAACTTCCCCAAAGCAAAGAAATGCGCTCATTTGTGGAGTTCGTGGTGGAGTTCTTCCAGGGATTTTCCTTTGGTTTCGGGCATTATCCAATGCGTAAAGGCCAGCTGCAAGACCATGCAGGCCGCGAAGAAGGCAAAGATGGGCCAGCCTTCAGGAAAGACCTCCATGACCACAGGGCCCAGCAGGGTAATCAAAGCCGCGAAGACCCAGTGCGTTCCGGTGCCCCAGGATTGGCCAGCGCCGCGAACAGAGTTGGGGAAGATTTCGGAAATGAAGACCCAGATGACCGCCCCTTGGCCCATGGCATGGGAAGCAATAAACATCAGGATGAAGGTCAGCGTAAACATGGGGGCTGCCTCACTGTAAAAGGCGTAGGCGACCATGCAGAGCGAGACGATGTAGCCGATGGAGCCGATGTACATCAGTTGCTTTCGGCCCAAGCGGTCAATGAAGTAGAGCCCGACAAAGGTGAAGAGCAGGTTGATGCCGCCTAGGGAGACGCTGGAAAGCAGGGATTCGCTGCTTGCAAAACCGGCATTTTCTAGGATGGATGGGGCATAGTACAGGATAAAGTTGATGCCGGACAACTGGTTGAACATGGCCAGTAAGAAGGCCAGCAGAAGGGGGAAGCGGAAGTCGCGCGAGAACAAGGGAACGCGGGGCTTGGAGGCGGTTTCCGCGGCGTCCGCTTGGATAGCCTTGAGGGTGGCAGCGGCTTCGGCTTCGCTGTCAAAGAGTTCGTTCAGCACCTTTTGGGCCGCGGCACTATCGCCTTTCTTGACGGCGAGCCAGCGAGGACTTTCGGGCACTGTGAGGACCATGAAGGTGTAGACGATGGCGGGAATGGCTTCCACCCCGAGCATCAAACGCCAGTCCCAATCGCCGCCCACACCGCTGAGCAGGAAGTTGGAGAAGAAGGCAATCAGAATACCGAAGACAATGTTAAACTGGTAGAGGGCGACTAAGCGTCCGCGAGACGCTGCGCTGGAAATCTCCGAAATGTAGGCGGGTGCCGCCACCGAAGAGGCTCCCACGCCTACCCCGCCAATGAAGCGGAAGAACGAGAAGGAGTAGGGATCCCAGGCCAGCATGGAGCCAATGGCAGAAACCGAATATAGGACGCCAATCCAGACCAGGGTGGGTTTGCGGCCCAATATGTCCGTGGGTTTGCCGCCAAAGAGCGAGCCTAAAACCGTACCCCACAAGGCCATGGACATGATGAAGGTGCCGTGAAACCAGGCGGAGGTATTCCAGAGTTCGCGGATGGGCTCGTTGGCGCCGGAGATGACTACGGTGTCAAATCCAAAGAGAAAGCCCGCGACCGCGACCACCCAGGACCATTTTTGAACATTGCGCATAGGATAGCCGTGTTTTTGTGTTTAGGAAGCGGAAATCTACAAAGAGCCTTTGGACAATTTTAGTACCTTCCATGCTATAAATCCCTAAGGTTATGAACACTCAGACGCTCGAACGCATCCTCCTCGGCTTTGGTACCCTCGTTTTGCTCGGCTTTGCGGCCTCCTACTTTGTGGAAGCGCTGCATTCCTACCACAACGGCCTCCGAATTGCCGCCATCGCTGGCGTTGCGCTCTATGCCGTCTACAGTTTCATGGTCCAATCCAAGGACCAAAAGGAGATTTACTCTGCCGAAAAAGAAGCCGAAAAATTTGAAAGCCAAGCGCGCAAAGAGCGCCGCCGCGGCGACGAATTGCAAGAGGCCAACTTGACGCTGCAAGCAGATTTGAGCACGGCGAATAAAGAAATCGAGGCTTTGCGCTCGAAGGTGGCTGACTTGGAGGCGCAGCTCGCCGATAAGGACTAACAGGATGGGGGGCGCTTACCCCCTCCCTCTTCAAAGTTCCTTGCGGATTCCCCCCTATTTGAGATACAACGGATACAAGCGATTGTACGCATACCGCTTGATCGACTCCCCCTTCGCAGGCTTCCAAGCACCGCTTTGCAGAGGCAGCTCGTCGTAGCCGTATTCGGCCAACACATGGCCAAAGTGCTGCGTCACCAGGTTGGCCTCGAGCGGCGTAATTTCTTCCTTCCAACGGTCCAAATGGGCCGCCGAAATCGCCTTGAAATTCCCATAGGCGCTGTTCCCTCCCCATGGGTCGCCCAACAGCGTGGGCTTCAACAGGCTTTCGTCAAAGGAAATACCCAGGAAGCTCGCGAGTTTACGCATTTCGCCTTCCGGATCCTGAGCGAGGTCTTCGTAGCGAACCACCTGGTACTTAGGAATCAACGCTTTATTCGTTTTCAGCCAGTAATACCCGGATTCCAGAGACTTGTACACCTTGTTGATGAGCGGATAGCCTTGGTCTTTGGCTTTGAATTTGCGCAGCGCCACCATGTTGGCATAGGGATTCCGAACGATGTGAATAAACTGCGCCTTCGGGAAGGTCTGGGCCAGCTCCAGCGCAGACTCCAAATGCTCCACGCTCTTTTCCACCGCCCGCTTTCCTTGCGCCGAATCCAATCCCTCCACCACTTGGGGCAGCAACTGCTTCAAAATAGTCAAGGCCTGAATGGGGTCGTCCGCATCGTCCATTTCGCCCACAAAGGCGCGCACCGCGTCCATGTCCAGACGGTCGCCCAGTACCACATCCGCTTGACGATCCGTAGACCGAGCATAGGACTCCAAAATCTCCACCAACCCGTCTAAAAAATTGGCATCCTCCACGGGCGCTTGCTTTCGGTACGAGTAGGTGATCCACCGCCCGAGCAAGGCCATAAAATGCGTTTCAAAGGGGATGACAAAGAGTTCAGGGTGCCCATCCAACAAGGAGCGCAACAAGCTGGTGCCCGACTTGTGACTGCCGAGGATGAAAATGGGTGCGTGCGGCATAGGGCTAAAATACGGTTAGGCCTCTAGGGGCATTTCGTGAATGAGTAAGCGGTCATAGAGAGCGAGGGCGCGGCGAAGAACTTCCGAAGAGGCCCCTTCGGGCGCGGGGCGTTCATTCTGATGGGCGTCGGCCTCTGGCGCAGTACCCGATGCCCCCACCGCTTGAAGTAAGGCGTTTACGGCTTGACTAGGCTGCGCGCAGTAGCGGTCGTAGGACAGCAGGAGCATTTGGTCGTTCCGGAGTGCCAGTACACGCTCGTAGTAGGCGATCCAACGTTCGAGCCAATCGTCCAGCGTGACCGGCGCTTGGACCGGCATTCCGCTTCCATCCGACCACGTAAAGGCCTTGACATTTTGCCCGAATTCATAATGCCCCAACCAATTCATGTAGGTCAAGAAGAAAGGGTCCTTCTCCTGCTCCGCCGAAAAGTGCAGGTGCATGTCCATCAGGCTAGACGCGTGGAAAATGGGCTGCCGAAAGAGCACCACGGTCCGCATGGCCGGGAAGTGCTGCGAAAGCGAAGCGTAACGCAGGAGGGTGTTGTTGTTCTTGGCCAAATACCGTCCACCGCCCTGTTCAGCGCATACGAGTGCGCGGTAGGTCGCATAGTCGGTAGCACGCGCTTCCGATAGGGTATATTCCATCAACTGAGTCTCCTTCACATAGCCGTCGTAGGCACTGAAGAAGTACTCTTCGAGCGCTTCGTTGGATTCGAGGCTCACCTCAATGCCGTCACCGTGGCTCCGCTCTTGGGCTTGGGCCGCAGTGGGCTTATGCCAGCGCGCCCAGGTTCCAGGCGCCATCAGAAACGGCATGTGGCGGTAGTTCAAGGAGGAGAAGGCGCCTGTTTCGCTCAAGAGGTTGAGGAGGCTGGTCGTGCCGGCGCGGGCCAGCCCCGTGACAATGAGGAAGGGCTGTTCAGAGACGGGCTGACCCTTCAGGACCCGCTTGGCTTCGCGCTTAAAGAGCATTCGGCCCACGTTGGGATGATCCAATACCAAGTGGTGAAACAGCTGCTGAATGGGGCTGTAGGGACCGTTATGCTTGGACCGGCGCAAGAAAGGAAGCGTGGCGCCGATCGAGAAAGGCCCCCAGTGCCAGAAGGTCCACGGGGCAGATGACCCCTGGAAAAAATCCCCCGCCTGAACGACGGCCCATCCGGCGGCAAGCGCCACTCCAACGAGCAGAAAAAAACGCCCGAGTGCCGCGAGCAGCTGTAGGTTGCGGCGCTCGACCAAGGGGAGTTTTTCCGCTTCGGGAAGGGGGCTGAGCAGGGCGTCCACGACGCTTACGGCAGCGCGCGCGAGGGCGCTGAGCCATTCGGACCGCCAGAGAATCAAACGAACCAACAACCAACCCGAAAAGAGAGCCGTCGCGAGGGAGATGAATTCGGGCACTCCTTACTTCTTAAAAATGCGCTTGATGCGCGCCCAAACGGTATAGCCAACTGCGAGTAAAACGATAGCGGAAATCAGGAGCACCAGGATCAGCGTGCCCACGCCCATTCCCGGTCCGATGTATAGAAAAAGCGATGTCATTTGGAAAACGTAAACCGCAAAGATACCGCTGATTAAAAAATGGATTTCTTTCAGGTGCCAGGAACAAAAAACCGCCCCAACGCGTGTGCGAAGAGGCGGTCTTGCCGGAGAGGCGCATCGCACCTCTGATCTGTAGCCCCGGCAGGAATCGAACCTGCATCTTAGGCTCCGGAAACCCACATACTATCCATTGTACTACGGAGCCAAACCAGGCAGCAAAAGTAGTTCCTACCTTAGGAACATGAATCAGAAATCTACCCTCCTCCTTGCCGGATTTGTATTCAGCCTTTTGGCCTCTTGTTCTTCGGAAGCGGAGAACCCAGCCTGCAGCGTCGAGCACCCTGTCGATGAGGTACACCGCGTCATGGACGCCTGGCACCATGCCGCGAGTGTGGCCGACTCCAGCGCCTACTTTGGGGCCATGGTTTCCGACGAAAGCATCTTTATTGGAACCGACGAGACCGAACGTTGGACCACCTCCGAATTTAAAACCTGGAGCCGCCGCTACTTCCAGCGCACCTCCGCATGGACCTTTGTGCCTGTCGAGGGCGAGCGCCATGTCACGGTTCAAGGCGACGTGGCCTGGTTGGATGAAAAATTGGACTCCGAACACATGGGACGCTGCCGCGGGACAGGCATCTTGACCTTTGACCATGAGGCGAACAACTGGAAAATAGCGCACTACACCTTGTCGTACGCGGTGCCCAATGAGGTGGCCGATTCGGTCATGCAAGTCATCCAACGCTGGAACGACTCCAAATAAGCCATTGCCCGGTGAAGGATTAGGCTATTCGGCATCATTTTTGAACCTTTGCCGTCAAAGTATCCTACTATGCGCCAGACGCTTGCCCTCTCCCTGCTTGTTTCCACCGGCCTCCTGCTCGGTTCAAGCTGTACGCACGAGCCTTTAAATCCCATCGATCCCAATCCTACCGATACGACGGGTACGGGGGGACGTGTTTGCGATCCGGATACGGTGTATTTCCAGCAAGATGTCCTGCCTTTGATTGTGTCCAGCTGCGCCATGAGCGGCTGCCACGATGCTGCTTCGGCCCAAGATGGCGTGGTCCTCACGTCCTACACGTCCATTATGACTACGGGCGATGTGAAGGCCGGCCAGCCCAACAACAGTGAATTGTACGAGGTTTTGGTGGAGAATGATCCGGATAAAATTATGCCTCCTCCTCCTGCGAGCTTAACGGCGGCCCAAATCCAACTCATCAAGACCTGGATTCAGCAAGGCGCACAAAACAACTCCTGTGAATCAGGCTGCGACACCACGGCCTACACGTTTAGCGGTACCATTCAGCCCATGATGCAGAATTTCTGCGTGGGCTGCCATGCGGGCACCTCGGCCTCTGCCTATGTGCAGTTGGATTCCCATGCCGGCGTAGTGGCTGCGCTGAGCAATAACCGTCTGATGGGGGCTGTCACGCACCAAACAGGTTACGCCGCCATGCCTCCAAGTGGAAACGGCTTGACGAATTGCCAAATTCGACAACTGGAACTATGGGTGGCCGCAGGCGCACCGAACAACTGAGGCTTCGCCTATATTCGTGCCCATGACACACGCTTTGGGCCTTTTTCTGCTGCGCGCAGGCACTTCTTTTTTGATGATTCCACACGGTTGGGCCAAGTACGAACGCCTAACCCAAGCGCTTGAGGCCGGTGAACCAGTCAAATTCATGGATTTCATGGGAATGGGCACCACGGTTTCCTTGGCCTTGACCATTTTTGGCGAGCTCATCGCCCCCGCCCTCATTTTAGTAGGCTTCAAAACGCGCTGGATGGCGGCACCTGCGGCCTTCACCATGCTGGTGGCCGCCTTTGTCGCGCACGGCGCTGACCCGCTGGCCGAAAAGGAACACGCCTTGCTCTACGCCTTTGCTTTCTTAGCCGTATTGCTGCTGGGTCCAGGCCGATGGAGTGTGGATTCCTGGTGGGCGGGGCGGAAAGTCTAACTCCAGAGACTTTACCCCTTCACGGAGGGCCCTCATGCCCTTCCTGCGACCTATTGAGGTGACCCAAGTCACGACTACAGGTGACGGATATCACGGTTTGCCCAGAACGTGCACCGGACCTTTGAGAAAGAAATTAAAACCTCCTTTCTCATGGAAGAAAATACCACTCCCCAGTTATCTATGCCACGCATTGGCGATCCGGCTCCTGAATTCAAAGCAGTTACCACGCAAGGCGACATCCAATTCCCCCAAGATTATTCCGGCAAATGGGTGATTTTGTTTTCGCATCCGGCCGATTTTACCCCTGTTTGCACATCGGAGTTCATGACGTTTGCCTCTATGGAAGCGCAGTTCGATCAGATCAATACCAAACTCGTAGGGCTTTCGGTCGACGGCTTGTACTCCCACATTGCCTGGTTGCGTACCATCAAGGAAAAAGTGTCCTTCAACGGCATGTCGGGCGTCGAGGTCAAGTTCCCGTTGATTGAGGACATCACGATGGATGTGGCCAAGAAATACGGCATGATTCAGCCTGGCGAGTCTTCGACCAAGGCGGTTCGCGCGGTCTTCTTTATCGATCCAAAAGGCATCATCCGCACCATTCTCTACTACCCTCTGAGTGTAGGCCGAAATTTTGACGAGATCTACCGCACTGCTGTAGCCCTCCAAACCACCGACGCTTTCTCCGTGGCCACTCCCGCCGATTGGCGCCCCGGAAAGGAAGTTATCGTTCCCCCCGCCGGCTCCTGTGGCGTCGCAAAATCCCGCATGGACGGCGACGAAGACATGACCTGCCACGACTGGTTCTTCTGCACCAAGAAATTGAGCGAGGAAGCCGTCTGGGATGCCGTTCGACAGAACTAATCCCTTCTCAACCTAGCCAAAGGCCCGCCCCATCGGCGGGCTTTTTTTTTAACTGTATTAGTTGCAGGGCCCATCCACCGGATTTTATCCATTTCAGACATTCTCCCTTTTACGTACGAGCCGAATACAAACGATCAAATGCGTCGGAAAACCAGAGCATCACAACGCCAAATCCGATACCAATCACGAGCAGAATTTGGGCCATTCCGGGTTGCGCGGTAAACGACAATTTTAAAAGTATCGTTGAAACGACAAAGCTGGAATTCCGAATAATCACGGGGAATTCATCCGTGTAAAGCAAGGAGAACAGCAGGATGCACACGTCACTCATTATGAGGAAGGTGTAGAAGGTATCAAAGAAGATGTGGTTTAGGTCAAGCGCCACGGCCGATGCATGTCCAACCGAAGCCAGTATCCATGTCGAAAAACTGTACAGTCCAAGGACCACAAAAACCCCCAATAATGCCACGGAGAGGGACTCCTTCGCCCGAATAAATCCCTGAAGCTTGGGGCCAATTAGCTTCTCTTCCGCTTTTTCGACCTTCTTGGGCGCATACATGCCGCTTATTCGGTAGAAGAGAAAGATGAGCCCAAACACCACAAATACGGTTAAGAGATCCCACATCAGCTCTAAATGCAGCAATTGAGCCACTGAATAGGATGAAAAATCCGAGTGACTCAAATCCTTAAAAATGCTTCGAATGACGATTAACGTCATAATCTCATATTGCTTCCCGATGTATATAGTCGTCGATTGTCGGAGGTAATAAATCAGCAAATAGGCCTCGTAAATCAGCAGAATCGAAAAGGGTGTGTAAATGGCCTGAATAGGATGCGATACCATGTTCCAATGAGCCAAAAAGGGTACCCATGGAGCCAGAATGGTCAGCAGTAAATGAACCACAAAAAGGCCAATCGCAACGTACAGCGTGGCTTTCCCCAATCGCTCTCTGAATTCAGCTGAAAAGTAGCTCTGAGCCAACTGCATTGGATGAATTTATTGGTTATCAATTAGTTAACCACTTAGTCATCCAAAAGTTTACAACCCTACACGCGCATCACCTTTTCCAAGGCCTTGCCCTTGGCGAGCTCGTCCACTACTTTGTCAAGATAGCGCACCTGCTGGGTCAGCGCATTGGTGATTTCCTCTACCCGGTAGCCACAGATCACCCCTTTGATAAGCGCGGCATTGGGATGCAGGTTAGCACCCGCAAAAAAGTCCTCAAACGTCGTCTTCGCCTCTCTGTGCGCATCCAAAGCCGCTTCGTCGTAGCCCGTCAGCCAGGAAATGACGGTGCGGAGTTCGGCTTCCGTTCGGCCTTTTCTAAGCACTTTAGTCACATACATCGGGTAGATAGATGCGAAGGTCATTTGCGCGATGCGCGCATCATGGTGGGAGGTGTCGGTCATCTGGATCAATACAGGGTCAAACAAATTCAAAATTTTGCAAATTTCTATTTGCATGAGGCATAGGCTCAAATTAGTTGCCAAGAACCTCGGTTTAATTCCCTAATACTCTTTCGAGTTGTAGCCCCGCCAGGAATCGAACCTGGATCAAACGTTTAGGAAACGTCTATTCTATCCGTTGAACTACGGGGCCAAAAGGCTTCCGTATCACCTAATCGTCGCCCCAGCTGGCAGCGCTGCGCTCGGCTGAAGGAATTCCAACTTTCCTGTTTCGGGATTCTCAGCCATGAGGATCATGCCTTGCGATTCCACCCCGCGGATGGTGCGCGGCGCCAAATTGGCCAAAAGCACCACCTGGCGACCTACCACTTCTTCGGGGGCGAAGTGTTCCGCAATGCCCGACAAAACCGTGCGGCGATCGACACCGGTGTCCAAGGTCAATTGAAGCAGGCGGTCGGCTTTAGGAACCTTGGTAGCTTCTAGGATGGTGGCTACACGCAGGTCCAATCCAGCAAATTGCTCGTAGTCAATAGGGGCCGCGATGGCGGGAATAGCAGGCGTTTCCACAGGCTGAACAGAGGTTTCAATAGGTTTGACAAGCTTGGCGCGCTGAGCGTCCATGGCTTCGTCTTCGATTTTTTCAAACAGGAGGGCGGGTTCGGACAAAGATTGACCGGCCGGCACCAAGCTCGACCCAGCCAAGAGCGACCAATCTGCCAACCCCATTCCCAGCATGGCGCGAATTTTCGCCGCACTGAAGGGCAAGAAGGGTTCAAAGACCACCCCGAGCGCAGCCATGATTTGGGTTGCGGTACCCAGGATCTCCGCGGCGCGCGTGGGATCCGACTTGACCACCTTCCAGGGCTCGGCATCCGCCAAGTACTTGTTGCCCACACGAGCCAGATTCATGGCTTCGGTCAAGGCTTCGCGGAAGCGGTAGGCGTCCAAGGCCGCTGACACTTTGGCCGATTGCTGGGCGATGGCCGCCAGGGCCTCCAGGTCTTCGGGGGCGGAGCCTGCGGCGGGCACCAAGCCCTCGCAGTACTTGTGGTTCAGGACCATCACACGGTTGACCAAGTTGCCCAAGATGGCGACCAGCTCCGAGTTGTTGCGCTGCTGGAAGTCGGCCCAGGTGAAGTCGTTGTCCTTGGTTTCGGGCATGGTGGCGCACAAGGCGTAGCGGAGCGAATCTTGCTTGCCGGGGAATTCGGCGAGGTATTCGTGCAGCCAAACGGCCCAGTTTCGGGACGTGGAAAGCTTCTCGCCCTCTAGGTTCAAAAACTCATTCGCAGGCACATCCTGGGGCAAAATATACCCGCCGTGCTGCATCAAAATAGCCGGGAAAATCAGGCAGTGGAAGACAATATTGTCCTTGCCAATGAAGTGCACCAAGCGGGTGTCCTCGTCCTTCCACCATTTTTCCCAATCGGCCCCAAAGAGCTCTTGCGTGGCCGTGATGTAGCCGATGGGCGCGTCAAACCATACGTACAGCACCTTTCCGTCAGCGCCGTCTACAGGTACGGGAACGCCCCAATCGAGGTCCCGCGTCATGCTTCGAGGCTGCAGGCCATCGCCAGCATCCAACCAGGACTTGCACTGACCGTACACGTTGGACTTCCATTCGGGGTGGGACTCGATGTAGGAGCGCAATTCAGGCGCCAACTTGTCCAATGGTAAGAACCAATTGGTCGTCTTGCGCATCTCCGGAGCCGCGCCCGAAAGCGTCGACGTCGGGTTGATCAAATCCGTGGGGTTCAAGGTGGACCCGCACTTCTCGCACTGGTCGCCGTAGGCCCCGGCCGCTTGGCACTTGGGGCAGGTGCCCGTGATGTAGCGGTCCGCCAAAAATTGCTCCGCTTCGGGATCGTAGTACTGGTCCGTTTCGCGCGCTTCAAACACCCCTTTTTCGTAGAGCGTTTGGAAAAAATTGCTCGCCACTTCGGCATGCTTGGGCGACGAGGTACGCGAGTAAATGTCAAACTGAACGCCAAACCCTGCGAGCGCATCGCGCATCATCTCATGGTAGCGGTCCACAATTTCGCGGGGGGTGACGCCCTCTTTTCGGGCCTTCATGGTAATCGCCATGCCGTGCTCGTCCGATCCACACACAAAGGCCACCTCTTCGCCCTTAAGGCGGAGGTAGCGCACATAAATGTCTGCGGGGAGGTAACAACCCGCTAAGTGCCCAATGTGAATAGGGCCATTGGCATAGGGCAATGCCGCTGTGACCGTCGAACGTTTGTAAGCCTTCATGTTCCACAAAAGTACAAAGGGCTGTACCTTGGTTTCGTTCTATGGCAGAATCCCTTTCTCCCCCGTTTTTAACGCCCGGCGATGGCATCGCATTGGTCTCCGTTTCCCGCTTTGGAGAGGCTTCTGTCATTGAACAGGCCGAATCGTGGATCCGCGCCCAAGGCTTCACCCCCTTTCGCGCACCCAATTTGGGCGCACGCGACCATCAGTTTGGCGGCGACGACGCCACCCGAGCGGCCGACGTTAACTGGGCCATCGCACACCCCGAGGTGAAGGCCATTTGGAGCATTCGGGGCGGATACGGAGCGGTACGCATGGTCGACGGCATCGACTGGGACGCCCTGCGCGCTCAGCCCAAGTGGCTTATCGGCTTCAGCGACTTCACCCTGCTTTTGGGCCACGCCTTCCAGCAAGGCCTCTGCGCCGTGCACAGTTGGATGCCCATCCAGCTCCCCACCGGCACCCCAAAAAGCCTCGAAAGTCTAGCCGATCTCCTCCGCGGAACGCCCCATGTCCTGAGCGCACCGGCCCACAGCCTGCAGCGCCCGGGCCACGCAGAAGGTCCGCTCGTGGGCGGAAACCTCTCGGTCTTGTACTCCATGCTGAGCTCTCCCAGCTTCCCTAACCTTCAGGGCTGCATACTAGCCTTGGAAGACTTGGACGAATACCGCTACCACCTCGACCGCATGTTCTGGGGCCTCAAGCGCGCCGGAGTTCTCGAAGGGCTTGCAGGCGTGGCCGTGGGCAGCTTCTCGGACATGAAGGACAATGCCTTGCCCTTTGGGAAAGAGCCGCTTGAAATTGTGGCTGAAGCCCTTCCTCCCAGCATTCCCGTGGCGTTTGGCCTCCCCTTTGGCCACGAAAGCGCGAACGAAGCGTTTATAACCGGCTGCCGCTACCGCTTGGTGGTAGATTCGGCCCGTGGACATCTTTCTCCCCTCTAGGCGCCGCTGGGCGGGCTACGTCGCGGAAGCCCATGCCCTCGAATTTTACCGATCCCAAGGATTCTGCCTCTTGGTCCAAAATGGCCGTTTGGGTCGGTCCGAAATAGACCTCCTGCTCTGGCACCCCTGGCAGCGCCTTTTGCTGGTCGTTGAAGTGAAATACGCCTCCGGGGGCTTTGAACATTGGCGCTTCCCCGAGCGCCAAGCGCGCCGCGTGTGGCGCGCCGCCAGAGGGCTGCGCCCCCCTCCCTTGCGTGCTTACGAGCCCGAACTTCGCCTCTGCCTGCTGTCCGGCTCCTTGAAATCTCCACAGATTCAAGAGGTTAGGAATATTCTCGAAGGATGGGATTGACCGGTTTCGGCACGGGATTTGTCTACCTTTGTGCAAAATTTACTTCCTGTGAAAGAACAGCGTTCACCGCGTGGCCAGAAACCCACGCGCACGACCAACCAACCGTCTCGCCGTGAGGGCGACGCCGGTCGACCTTCCAGAACCTCCTTTTCAGAGGAACGCGGAGCCGACGGCCGCCGAAAGTTTTCCCTCTCTGGCCCAGGCGCCAATCGCCCTAACCGCGACTCCGCCTCTCCCCGTTTTGAAAAATCCGATCGTCCCACCCGTGGCGAGCGCAGCTTCGACCGTGGCGACAAGCCCTTTGGCCGTGGACCCAAGCGTGAGTTTGGTGACGCTCCACGTGGCGAGCGCAGCTTTGACCGCGGCGACAAGCCTTTTGGCCGTGGACCCAAGCGCGAGTTTGGCGACGCTCCACGCGGCGAGCGCAGCTTCGACCGTGGCGACAAGCCGTTCCGCAGTACCCGCGACAACGATGCCCGTGGTCCTCGACGCGAATTCAATACCGATAGCCGCCCTCCTCGTGACGGCGACAAGCCTTTTAACCGCGGTCCCAAGCGTGAGTTTGGCGACGCTCCACGCGGCGAGCGCAGCTTCGACCGTGGCGACAAGCCGTTCGGCCGCGGACCCAAGCGCGAGTTTGGGGCTGGGCCCAAGCGGGGCGTTCGGGGCGATAAAGCCTACTGGGAAAAGAAGCAGCAGCGCGGCAAGCCACGCTACAAGACGGCTGAAGACTTTGCCCCCAGCACGGATGAGATGCGCCTCAACCGCTTTTTGGCCCATGCGGGCATCTGCTCACGCCGCGATGCCGACGCCTTGATTGCGGACGGAATGGTGACGGTGAACGGAAAAATTATCACCGAAATGGGCTTTAAAGTGGGACCGACGGATGACGTTCGGTACGCGGGCGAACGCCTCAAGTCCGAACGCAAAGTCTACGTGCTGCTCAACAAACCCAAAGGATTCATCACCACGGTAGACGACGAAAAGGCGCGTAAAACCGTCATGGACCTCGTCGCCAACGCGTGCAAAGAGCGCAT